>ENA-UOOR01000075-UOOR01000075.1-fermentation-metagenome-genome-assembly--contig:-NODE-75-length-131919-cov-60.660817_pt1 | contig 131919 bp, 118 predicted proteins | sample MGYA00245780_ERZ724029 | MGnify/ENA primary metagenome ERZ724029 (study PRJEB28704, sample SAMN03018315) | fermentation metagenome | biome: anthropogenic terrestrial biome; feature: soil...
TCCCTCAATAGCGAAGTCCCGTTTCAGATGGCTGGCTTTCCGTAAAGTGCATGACCGCCGAACAGCTTGCGGTAAACTGGTACACTATTTGTCTCTCTGAGGATGGTGCGTCCACAATATATTTATCCTCGGCATAAATGTTATATAAATTCAATTTTAACGCGAGTGTGTATTTTGAAACCTATTTTGCCTTTCTTCCGCAGGTATTGGGTCTAATGCAATCTCTTCATAATTTGCAGTGTCTTTGCTCTGTTAGGGGACGATTCCTTTTTCCGCCATAGAAGTATAGCCTGTACCGCTTACAATAATGTGGTCTAAAATTTTCATCTGAAGGGGATGAAAAATATCAACCATTCTCTGTATTAATGCCCTATCTCCAGGAGAAAAATTTTTTGAGCCACCGGGATGGTTCGTCGCTTAACAGTCTGATCCCAAATAGCGCGCAATCATGCAGGATATCTATTTTGCACATTAACATAACCCGTGGCGACTAATTTGTCGGCTACCTCATTTGCAGCCCGCGACAAGCGGATATTATTGAAAATATGCTGAGCTGGCATCACAGCGGTTTTAATGTCTATTGTGGGCCAGCCATTAATCCAGGGAACCAGGAAGGACTGGAAAAACTTGCTCAATATATTATTAGAGCGCCCCTTTCGCAGGAAAGACTGCTCTATATACCTGCATCCGAAGTGCCTGACGGTATTGCCAAAGTAATCTATAGAGGCAAGAACAACGGGGTCCGGTAATCCTTTATGGCCCTTGGCCGCTCCTTGCCATCCGTGGCACCGCGACATTAGTCCATCCTTGGACGTCGCAAGTTCCGCTCATCGCGAATGAAGAGAACCTCAGAACTACCCGCAGGGTGAAAGCTCAAGAGGTGTCTTATGAGGAACTTCCTCAGTTCAGTTTTGATGAATTCTCTGATGATTATGTCATGCCAATGCCGTTTGAAGACGAGTATTCTCAGTGGATACCTTATGAGGACTGATTCAGCAGGCTTAATATACCAACGACCTATGTAATAGCCGGCTATGGGGATTTTTCACGGCAGGAGAGTGAATTTCTTATAGTCTATTTACTCATGCCAGGTTTGGGATAAGGATCTGCCGGTCAGTTAGCTTCAAATTTTATGGCACATTCCTTGCATCATTAATTTGACAAGAGAAATGGGCTTCGTTTTTTAATCATGCTGAGTAAAACACATAAAGATCTGAAGATTATACTAATGAATCTGAATGGAGAGGAGATAATGCTGTGGATCTAAGCTATACAAATGAACAGAGCATGTTCAAGGATTCGGTAAGAAAGTTTCAGAAAAGGAGATTAGTCCGCTTATCCGAAAGATGGAAACGGAGAAAAGGACCCCTAGGGAACTAGTTAAGAAAATGAAGGACATGGGCTTCTATTCCATCCAGTTTCCTGAGATGGCATATTCTTTGCGATATGATCAGTTACATAACATAAGGGGTATTTGGATTTCCAAATTAAATTATACGAGGAGTGAATTCAATGGAATTAAGGACTTTATTATACAGAAAAGATGAGAGGATAGGAATAATAACCCTCAATCGACCGAAGGCTTTAAACGCCTTAAATGAAGAACTAATAAACGAGTTATCTGTTTTAATGGATTATATTAGCGCTGACAATGAAGTGCAAGTTGTCATAATTACCGGAGGGGATAGAGCATTCGCGGCTGGAGGAGATATTGCTTTTATGGCCAATACCGATTCTCTTCAGGCGGAGAAGTTTGTAGAGTCTATTAGAGTGGCATTCGATAAGATCGAACATCTTGATAAACCGGTAATTGCGGCAATAAGCGGTTTGGCCTTGGGTGGAGAATGCGAACTGGCCTTAACCTGTGATATACGTATTGCTGCTGAGGGGTCTTCAATTGGACAACCGGAGATCAATCTTGGAATCATTCCCGGGGCGGGAGGAACCCAGCGGTTAACCCGTACAGTAGGTCCGGGCTGGGCAAAATATTTGGTCATGGCTGGCCTGCCAATAGGTACTGACATAGCCCTTAAAATTGGCCTGATCACCGCAATCGCTCCTAAGGACCAGCTAATGGAGGAGGCAGTGAAAATTGCGAGGATAATGGCGGCTAAGTCACCGGTGGCAATAAAAGCCGCTAAGAGATGTCTCAATTATGGAATGAATGTAGACTTGCCATCGGCGCTGAGCTATGAGATAAAAACCTGGGCTGCACTTTTCTCAACAGAGGATCAGAAAGAGGGTATGAAGGCCTTCTTGGAAAAACGGAAACCGGTCTATCAAGGCCGATAATGATGATAGACTCTTAATTAACATCGGAGTTTAGGCACTCCCATTATGCCACTTTTTGTTCCGCTTAAATGGGAAAGTAGAGGAAACGATAGAAAAAAGTCGTTTGACAATGCAATCCAGCGGAGGACAGGCAGCTGCATCTGAGGAAATGAGTGCCAATATAGAAGAAATGGCACTCATGGTCAGCCAACTGGAGCAAATTGCAAAGAAAATATAACTTTAATAAATCTAGAAATTTTCGGGTGTAAGCCCATATTGTTTAACTTTCTTATAAAGTGAAGATAGATCAATATCCAGGATATTGGCGGTTTTAGATTTATTATAATCAGTTTCCTCAAGGACCTTGGCGAGAATTTGTTTTTCATAATCTCTTATGAGTGATCTTAGGGTTTTGGAGGATGAATCGTCTTTAGTCTCGTTATGGTTTTTCATGAAAACCAATTGTTTTGCGGTAATTGTTAGATAATTCTCCATGTCTGCTAAAATCATTGCTCTTTGCAACACATTCGTAAGTTCCCTAATATTGCCCGGCCAATCATATTTGCAGAATATATCAAGTGCTTCATCAGACATACTCGTAACACAGGTATTTAATTCCCTGTTTAGTTTTGGGATTAAGTAGCTCGCAAGCAAAGGAATGTCCTGTATCCTCTCTCTTAATGGAGGGATATCCAGATTCAGAACATTTAACCTGTAATACAAATCTTCCCTAAATTTTTGCTGGGTAATCATTTCTTTTAAATTCCGATTCGTAGCAGCGATTACCCTTACGTTAACCCGGATAGGGTGATGGCTTCCTAGTCTTTCAAATTCCTTTTCCTGTAAAAATACCAGCAGCTTGCTTTGCATTGAAAGCGACATCTCACCAATCTCATCAAGAAAAATGGTTCCCCCATTGGCTAATTCAAACTTTCCCGGACTTCCTCCTTTTCGCGAGCCGGTAAATGCACCTTCTTCATAGCCGAAAAGTTCGGCTTCCAACAGGTTCTCCGGTATGGCCGCGCAATTGACCCTTATGAAAGGCATTCTCGAACGGCTGCTAGCTTTATGAATCGCATGGGCGAATAGTTCTTTCCCGGTTCCGCTCTCGCCGGTAACTAATACGGTGATGGAGGGATGAAGTGCTGCCTTCTGAGCAAGAAACTTAACATCTTGAATATTTCTAGCCTGTCCGATGATTTCTGCAAAGTCATGTCTAGCTGAATACAGATGATGCACCTCATCTTTGTACATATTAAGTTCTGACATAAGATTGTTAACGAGGTCTTTAGCATCCCAGATATCCAAAAACAGACTGTAAGCAAAGCACGCCACTATTTCGCCGTTTTTTATTAAAGGTAACGAACAGGCAATCATGTTATAACCATTAACTGACCAGTTATAACCTACAATAGCCTTGCCGGTCATAAGCGAGATAAGAGTACGAGTCTCCGGAGTAATATCGCCAATATATTTCCCTACAACCGCCTCTTCTTTTTTTCCTAGAATATCCAGATAAGTCTTGTTGATATATTTTACTGACCCATCCTTACATACTATTAAGGCTGTCATTGCATTTGTATCCAACAAATCGCTTACTAATAATCCTGGATCCAAAACCATTACTCCCTTTGCCTTTCTAAGCTTTCCTCGCAAGCTCCATCCTGTTATAAAGAAATATAAGGCTGTGGGGAAAATGTAATAAACAAGGAATAATACTCTATCTGAACTCAATACTTCCTTAAGCCTATTGCCAGGTTAAACAAGGATATTCAGAATTAATTACCGATTCCTTTAAAGCCCTTCTTCCAGTTTTCTTAGACTGTCACTAAATATAGAAAAATTATCACTATCTATTAATTTAACGATAGTATTATGAACCTTGCGGGTCTTGGGTAGTAGTTCCTCTGCTATCCTTCTTCCTTTATTTGTTAAATAAATGCGATACAATCTACGGTCTTTAGGGTCATCAACTCTAACCACAAGGTCTTCCTTGATTAAACGGTCAATATAAGCGCCGACTGCGGGGTTATCCAATTGTACTCGAGTTGCTATTTCGGTTATCGTACTACCTTCATTATTCAATAAATCAAATAAGATAAATGATTGCCCCCCGGTAATACCGTGCTCGGCACATACCTTTCCATGTGCTCGTGCAATCCTACGAGAAATAGCATTTAATCGGAAGCACATAAATTCGGGATAATCTAATTCGTTCATCGTATCTTTGTTTGAATTCACGTATGCAACACCTTCCCAGTTTCAAATTTTGTTAACTAATATATATCTTAGCAGTTAAATAATAAGTAAGCAATAAAGTAATTAGAGTTGGCGATAAGCTTCAAGCATGTTATTTCAAATATTTAGCAGCCCTATATATCAATGACAAAGGCCAGTTATTCCTTAAAGAGGAAATTCCCGCCTAATCCATTAATGTATTATTTATTATAATTATAAACCTGATAATTAAACAAAACAATTAGTTAAAATAAAACACGTTTAATATTTACATAAACAAATATGCGATATATAATGAATTTATGAATTTTAAATTGGCGTGTTGGCGGAGGTGAATTTTATTGTAAATATTCATAATAGATAAGGCTATTTAGGGTATGATATGGGGAAATATCTATATAAAAACATATATATAATAAATACGTTTAATATTATTAGGTTAATCAAGCTAGAAAGGATGTATATTTATGGATTTCAAGTTAACAAAGGAACAGGAATTAATTCAAAAAGCCGCAAGAGATTATGCAACAAATGTAATCTCTCCTCTGGCCAAACAGATTGATGAAGAGGATAAAATACCGCAGGAAGTCTGGAACGGTTTGGCTGAACTCGGCTTTATGGGTATACCTTTCGAAGAAGAGTTGGGTGGCGGCGGGGCCGGATATGAATGCTATGTGCTTGCGCAAGAACAAATAGCCCGCGCATCTTCCGGCGTGGCAACCGCATTGTCAGTTCACACTACTGGTTTGGATGCTATTGCGACTTTCGGAACTAAGGAACAAAAAGAAAAATATATACCAAAAGGATGCGGAGGGGAAGGGAAATCTTCATTTGCTTTTACTGAGCCAGGGACAGGATCTGATCCCAAACAATTGACCACCATTGCAACTCGTGCAGGAGACTACTATGTCATAAACGGAGTTAAAAGATTCATAACGAATGCAGGTTATGAAGGACCTATGGTTATATTCTGTAAGGATTCCGATACCGGAGGATGCAGCGCATATATCCTTGATAAGTTTAGTGAAGGGTATTCATTATCAAAGCCTTGGGAGAAAATAGGCGGTCATGGAAGCCCGATATTTGATGTCTATCTAAAAGATGTCAAGGTACCAGCCGGGAATTTATTAGGCGAACCGGGAAAGGGATTTGCAATTTTGCTACTGGGTATAGCCATGGGCAAAGTCGGTACAAGTACCATAGCTCTTGGCGGAATGCTAGCCGCATATGAGGAAGCCTTAAAATATGCTAAAGAAAAGCTGCATAGGGGAAGCCCGATTGCTAAATTCCAAGCTATCCAGTTAAAGGTAGCTCATATTGCAGCTAAATATCAGAGCACTCGCTGGATGTGTTACCGTTTGGGCATCCTAGCCACTGATATTAAGGATGCAGCCCAATTTCAAGCGGAGGCAGCGTTATTGAAGGGTTATGCCAGCGATACTGCCGTGGAGGTCGCCAAACTGGCCATGGATGTTCATGCTTCATATGGACTGACAACTGACTATCCTGTTGAAAGAATATACCGGGATGCTATTATTGCCCCCCAAATTGAGGGTGTATCAGATATGCAAAGAATTATCTTTGCAGCTTCGGTTTTGAACTAAATAACTTTTAAATTGAGGACGCGATTATGGGAAACAATGCAAGTGTGGATTTTGACGCAATTATTATCGGCGGTGGATTATCCGGCCTATCAGCAGCCTACACGTTAGCCTGTGCAGGAAAAGATGTATTGTTGCTGGAAAGAGGCGATTACTGTGGAAGTAAGAATGTAACCGGTGGGAGAATCTATCTTAACCCCATAAGGGATTACTTTCCAGATTTATGGGAAAACGCTCCGTTTGAACGATATATTGCATTCGAGGAACTTTGCGTCACTACCGCAGAACGGGCTATAACTGTTAAATATTCCGGTCAGGAACTGGATCAAAAACCTTACCAGAGTTATAGCCTTTTAAGAGGGAAATTTGATAAATGGTTTGCCAAACAGGCTGAAAAAAAGGGCGCTGCGATAGTTAATAAGAGCCGTGTGGATGATTTGCTTTTTGATAACGGCAAAGTCGTTGGTGTTAAGACAGGAGGAGAAGAACTCAGGGCCAATGTCATCATAGCTTCTGACGGTGTTTTATCGTTTGCTGCTGAAAGGGCTGGATTAAGACGGCCCTTTCAGCAGCATTATTATGCAGTGGGCATGAAAGAGGTTATTGAATTAAACCGCGAGATTATTGAGAGCCGTTTCAATCTGGAAGGTGATCAGGGCACGGCGCGGCTGTTTATGGGAGACGCTACCGGCGGTAAATTCGGTGGCGGTTTTCTGTATACCAACAAAGACAGTATAAGCTTGGGGCTGGTGGTTGGCATCAACGCATTAACTGAAGGAACATCAGTAAGTACTCCGGTACTTTTGGAACGATTTAAGCAAAATCCGCCCCTTAGATGCCTTATTAAGGATGGTAAGACGGTTGAATATTCTGCTCATTTAATACCCGAAGGTGGACTTAATATGATGGGAAGATTATATGGGGACGGCATATTGGTAGCTGGAGATGCGGCAGGGTTTTCTATGAATATCGGAGTTACCGTAAGAGGAATGGAATACGCAATGGCTACCGGATATTGGGCGGCTAAAGCTGTTATGAGAGCTTTGGAAGATGAAGATTACTCGGCAAATAAGTTGTCCATATACGAAAAAATGCTAAATGAGAGCTTTGTTATGAAAGATTTCAATAACTTTAAACATGCACTAAACGCTCTTGATAATTCGAATCTATTTACTATATATCCGGAATTAGCAGGAAGAATCATGAGAGATCTTTATGAAATACCAGCTGGTCAAAAAGAAAAGTTGTTCACCACTTTAAAAAAGCATATATCGTTGAAGACCCTATTCGGCGCTATTAAGGACTTTAAAAGGATGATGAAAATATGATTGAAGCTATGGGCATTAAAGAAAAGCTGGGTTTGGATGTATTCAAACCATCTGAAAAATTTCATATAAGTATTAAATTGGGAATGAACAAAGATTCTCGATTGAAAAAGATGATTTCAGTTTGTCCTGCCAGTCTTTACACCGAAAATTCCGATGGAGAAGTTTCAATAAGTGAGGATGGGTGCCTGGAATGCGGAACATGCCTAGTGGTTTGCGGCAGCGACGTGCTGGAATGGTTTTACCCAATCGGCGGTACTGGTGTGCAATTTCGTTTTGGCTAGCTGATGCCAGAACTATTCAATTTAAGGAGTGTTAATTAAGGAGTGTTAATAATGAATATTGTAGTTGCCATGAAGCAAATACCGGATCTTCAGCAGATTCGAATCAGAAATCGACAGCCGGTTTTGAATGATATTCCCTTAACCTTTGGCAATATTGATAAAAATGCTTTGGAAGCAGGTGTACAGCTAAAAGAGACCATTGGAGGTAAAGTAATCGTTATAGCTGCCGGGAGCGATGCTCTGGAAGACACTATAAAAGAAGCTTTGGCAGCGGGTGCGGATGAGGCGTGCCTCATTATAAATGACCAACTGGAGAACATTGAGAGTGCAACCAGTGCAGAAATTCTGGCCGGAGCCATAAAGAATATGGAAGATGTAGGAATTATTATTTTTGGCGAGGGAAGCGGAGACAACTACTCAGGCCAGGCAGGATCAAGAGTAGCCGGAATTCTGGGTTTACCCCAGGTAGCATATGCAAAAAGCATTCATGTAAGTGAAAACAGGGCAACGATTGTCCGCTCACTGGAGGATTGCGATGAAGTGCTGGAAACAGAGCTCCCGGTAATCGTCTCGGTTCTAGCTGACATTAATGAAGCCAGAATACCCTCTGTAACTCAGATATTAAAAGCCGGGAAAAAGCCTAAAGAGATCCTTAACCTGGAAATACCGGTTGCAGGTTTGCTAGAAACCTTGAGCAACCTGGCACCAGAGATGAAAAGAAAGCAGATTGAAATTAAAAACGTAGATGAATTGATCAAAGCATTGGAAGCAGAAGGCTTTAGGGGGAGGAACTAACATGGCAGGAATACTGATATACAGCGAAAATACCAATTTAGCTTTAGAACTGCTTGCTGCCGCCAGGACAATATCGGAAAGCCTGAAATTAGCGATAAATGCTGTTGCTATTAATGATGCTAAACAAGCCGTAGAGATGACTTCCCGGGGGGCAGATATATTTCTTGTTTGCGAACCGGATTTGCTGCATGCGGATGCAGGCGCAGTTGCTTATGCACTCCAACAAGTCGCATCCCAGAATAATGCCAGCATCATTCTTCTGGCATCAAATCGAAGGGGCAAAGAATTGGCCGGAAGGCTGGCGCAGGAATGGGGAGCTGGATGCCTGAGTGATGTAAAAGGTTTATCGATTGAGAACGAAACGGTTTTATGTGAAAGGAATGTCCTGGGCGGTGCCGCTGTTGCAGTGCAAAAGATTAAGGGCATTAGACAGGTAATCGCCATCTCTCCCCGGGCCTTTTCTCCTGACCAGAGCCAGGGTGAAGGCAAACTGATTGAATGCAAGGTTTATCCAAGATCTTCATCACTAAGACTCCTGGAAACATTACCCAAAGCGACCGACAGGGTAAAAATTGAGGAGGCCGAAGTCCTGGTGGTGGTTGGACAGGGAGTTGAAAGTAAAGAAAGTCTTACTGGAATAACAGCTATTGCTAAAGCCTTAGGAGGTGAAATTGCCTGTTCCAAACCGGTGGCCAGTGATAAGAAGTGGCTGGGAGAAGAACGTATAGTGGGATTGTCAGGTAAGATATGTAAGCCCCAGCTGGCTATTATTTTGGGCGTTTCAGGCCAGGTGCAGTTCACGGTCGGAATTCGCGATGCAGGAACTATAATCTCCATTAATAACGATGAAAAAGCCTTAATGAACAACATGGCCGATTATGTAATGATAGCTGATCTTAAAGAAGTACTACCGGATTTAAATAAAGCCCTCGGATAATAGTATCCAAGTAAGATCACGAGAGTTTCAAAATACAGAGTATTGTCCGGAACCTTTCAATATTAAAAAAAGGAGGTGAAAACTGAAATATTCAGGAGTAAAGTGGGGTGAAAGCTTTTAAAACAACATTATAACTAGATAGGTCTGAAATAAATGCTGAAATAGAGATCATAAAAAAAAAGCCTTCCATTTTCGTCACGGAAATATGGAAGGGCAGAATAGCTAATTATAATAATAAACAATTTATCTAAAATATGAAACTAAAACTATGGAAAGATTGAGGTGACAATATGCAACCGCTAAATTGCAAGATAGATATTAAAAAGGAATATGCCCGAAAGCTTATCTCCGCAACAGAGGCAGCAAAGCTCGTAAAATCTGGAGATTGGGTCGATTACGGCTTGTGTCTCGGTGAGCCTGTTGACGTTGACATAGCCTTAGCCGCCCGTGCGGAAGAATTGAAAGACGTAAGGTTTAGATCATGTGTTACGATGCGGATGCCATCAGTAATGGGTGTGCCCAATGCGGGGGAACATTTTGGCTGGGATTCGTTTCACTATAGTGGTGCCGACAGAAAAGTTAATGAGAAAGTCGGGAACGGGTGTTACATTCCAATAAGATTATCCGAGATACCGAGATTTTTCAGGGAAAATTTAGTTGGCGGTGTGGTTATTTTCCAGGTTGCTCCCATGGATGAGCACGGTTATTTCAGCCTTGGCCCGCAGACTTCATGGTTGGGAGCGATTCTTGATGCATCCAAGCTCGTTATTTTTGAGGTAAACAAAAATATGCCCAGGGTTATTGGCGGGACCGAGGATAAACTGCATATTTCCGAAATCGATTACGTTGTAGAAGGTTCCAATAGCCCCCTGCCCACCTTACCCGCTTCAGAGCCCAATGAAGTGGATAAGAAGGTAGCCAGGTTAATTGTCGATGAAATTCCGAATGGAGCTTGTCTGCAGTTGGGGATCGGAGGTATGCCCAATGCAGTAGGGGCAATGATAGCCGATTCCGATTTGAAGGATCTTGGTATCCATTCTGAACTCTATTGCGATGCTTTCCTGGATATGACATTGGCCGGCAAGATAAACGGTAGCAAGAAGAACCTGGACAAAGGTATTGCCGTATATACTTTCGCAATGGGGCGGAAGGAACTGTATGACTTTCTTGATAACAATCCCTCTTGTGCAGGTATGCCAGGCGATTATGTCAACGACCCCTATGTAATTTCACAGATTGACAGCTTTATGGGAATAAATAACGCAGTTGAAGTGGATTTGTATGGACAGGCTTGCTCGGAAACCGATGGCTTCAGACAAATTAGCGGTACCGGTGGGCAGCTGGATTTTGTTTTAGGTACCTATAGGTCCAAAGGCGGTAAAAGCTTCCTTTGTATATCTTCCACTTACGGCAAACCGGGCGAAGAGAAATCAAGAATTGTGCCGTACTTTAAGCCAGGTACCGTAATAACCGTTCCCCGTACAGTGAACCAGTATGTGGTAACTGAATATGGTCTGGCTAATTTGAAAGGAAGGTCAGCCTATGAGAGAGCAGAGTTGCTCATAGGAATTGCTCATCCAAAATTCAGGGATCAACTTATTAAGGATGCGCAAGCCCAAGGTATTTGGAGAAGGACTAATAAGATTCCAGAATAATAAAAGAAAAGAGGTTATCGTTTCATGGCCACAAATTTTGCATATAAAAACACCCGAGATTTTAAATTCATATTAAAAGAATGGCTTCCGCTTAACAAAATCCTCGCCTATCCCCGCTATAGGGAAAATTACGCCGTAGACGATGTGGACATGCTATTGGATACGGTATTGAAACTAACCAAGGAAGTAGTAGAACCTACCGGTGAAGATGGTGAAGTTAATGGTGTTAAGTTTGAGAATGGTCAGGTAATTAATCCACCAAGCTGGCCCGGGTTATACAAGAAACTGGTTACTGAAGGGTGGGCTACCAGCAACAATGATACTACCGAAGGGGCGGTTGTTCTGCCTATCATCCTTGTTTACCAATGCTGGGAAATGTTCTCCGCAGTCAATGCCGCAATAATTGCTCCAATCATTTCCACTGCCTGGGGGGTATCAACCTTACTGGAAACTTTGGCTCCTGAAGATGTTAAACAGAAATTTTTACCCGGCTTATACTCCGGCGCATATAGCGGGACTATGGATCTGACTGAACCGCAGGCTGGCTCAGATGTGGGCGAGTTGACTACCAAGGCTTTCCCTACCGATGATCCTCGTGTTTATAAAATTAAAGGTCAGAAGATTTTTATCAGCAATGGTGATAATACCTGGTCAGAAAATATTGTGCATATGGTATTAGCCAGGGTGGATGGAGCTTTGCCGGGAACCGCAGGGATTTCGCTGTTTTGCGTTCCCAAATATTGGCTCAATGAAGATGGCACCAAGGAATTTAATGACATCAATCCCACGGGCATTGAACACAAAATGGGGCAGCACGGTAATCCTACCGTAGCATTAAGCTATGGTGACGATAATAACTGCCGAGGCTACTTAATGGGTCGGAATCCTCTGGAATTCGGAGGCAAAGGCGATGGCATGGCCTCAATGTTCAAAATGATGAACGAGGAACGGCTGATGGTTGCTATGCTCTCCACTGGCTTGATGGCAAATGCTTATTATAATGCCGCCGATTATGCCAAAGCCAGAGTACAAGGGAGCCCGTTTACCGATAAGAAAAAAGGCAAAGTAGCTATCGTTGAACATGAGGATATCAGACGGGGACTTTTAAGAAGCAAGGCGATCACCGAAGCGTGCCGGGCTATGGTTTATAAAGGATATTTCGATATGGATATAGATCATTCGGATCCCGACCCGGCAGAAAGAAAGCCGCCGATGAATTGTCCATAATTATTCCTTTGGCTAAAGGATATGCGAGTGAAATATCCTGGGATGTAATCGGTACCGAAGCTATTCAAACTTACGGAGGTTATGGATTCTGTTCCGATTACCCGGTTGAAAGGCTGGCCCGCGATACTAAGATAAACACTCTTTACGAAGGCACTACCTTCATCCAGGCCATGGATTTGGTAAATCGGAAATGGGGACTGGAAAACGGAGCGGTGTTTGGCCGTTGGATGCAGGAGAACAAAGACTTTTATAGGGCCAACAAGAAAAACCCCGTCTTTGAAAAAGAATTTGAACAGTTTGGCAAGGCGATTGCAGCATATGAGGAAATACAGAAGTTAATGGCTGGTTTCCAGAAGGATCCCAATAAATTAGGACTCATACCCACTTTTGCCAAGCGTATCTTAATGGCCAGTGCTGAGCTTTTGGGTGGCAAGCTGCTTCTGGAGCAGGCGCTTATAGCTGATAAAAAAGCGAAAGAACTGGGGAAAGACCATTATGAGTATAAATTCTATGCGGGTAAAGTAGCAGCAGCCAGATACTACTTATTAAATGAAGTGCCTCATGTAGCCAATGTTGCTGAAATAGTTAAAATTGCAGATACGTCGGTGTTAACTGCTTTGCCTGAGTATTTTGATTACTAAAATATCACGGGAAGACGTTCTACAAAAACACAGTCGTATTATGCGGAAATGATTGCAGCAGGAACAGTGTTAGTGTGGCAGTCTGTTTATTAACTATTGTTAGCAAATAAAAAGGCACGATAAAGAGATGAAGGGGAGGATTACATGTCAGAACACGAAGGTTGGGCCACTCCTGGACCCGCAGGGCTGGTAGCGTTGGCAATGGCTTGTTTTGGTTTTTATGCGGTTTTAAGCGGAACGGTTACTAAAGATGCGGCTCCGATATTAGGTATATGGCTCATTGGAGGGTTTGTAGTCCAGATTGTTGTGGCGCTGGTAGAACTAAAGGGTGGGCATACCACAGGTGGGAACGTATTCTTATTCTTCTCCGCGTTTTTTATGCTGGTAGGCGGCCTGGAAAATGTTTTTAAATACTACGCCTCAATTTATGGGTGGAAGATTGATGCTACTTTGGACGGATGGCTTTGGCTGCCACTTTTGATTTCGTTGATTCTATGGACTTTTGCTTATCTGAAGGAAAGCTCGGCTATTATGAGTTTGGTAGTAGTGCTCCTGGATGTTGCCGTCTTCTTTATCACTTTTATGGATATGGGCAAGTTAGGTCATCAATATGCTCCGATTGCAGCATATTTCCTGTTAGTAGCAGGAGTAGGGGCTCTTTGGGTTGCTGCTGCGGGTATTGTGAACACTGCTTTTGGAAAGGCAGTCCTGCCTCTGCCGGGACCTTTCCTCAAATAAAACAGTCGTAAAGCCGAGACCGTAAAAGAGTTTGCTGGAGGAGGAGCTGTTTGCTCCTCCTGCCAAGCTCGTCAAAGCGAGTGACTGCAAAAACATTGTCGTTTAGGGATAAGAAAATTATTGACTATACTCACTTCCGGCTGAGCAGGTGCCCGGGAATGGGATGCCTGCACAATACTCTTTAATTATCAGGTTTGTCTTATTTCAAGATTGAACAATTGGAGTTTTGGAGATGAATTTAATAGTTACGCATCATGCCATAAAACGTTACCGAGAGAGGTTATTTGATTATACATCATCAAAGGAGAAAGTTAAAAATCTTTTAATTGAGATTGCATACAAAGGGAAAAACATACAAACAAGACCATGCATTCAGGGAGAATGCTATGAAGTAAAATATAAGGGTATTTCACTTGTACTAGTAAAAAACGGAACTAATTCTATAATTATTACTTGCCTGGGAGAGGTGTCTTACCGGAAATGGATTAAGCATCAGGACGAATATATGATTGCCGGAAGAGTTCTATATTTTGGACAAGTGTGATAATTCAGAGGGCTTTCAGCTTAGTAAATTAGTATCCTAATGATTCTACATTCTAATCAACGTGATCTTCTTTCTTTATCACATACCACTTTCTTCAGAGTTAGTTGTAACCCTTAATTCAAATATTAGCTATGTCAGACCAGCCAAACAGGGAAAAATCAAAGCGGTTGCCACCGCTATGCATCGTAGTAGACAGATCGGTAGCAGTGAAGTGAGAATATACGAGAACAACGCACTTGTCTGTTTTGGCTCCTACATAATGTTTATTACCAAGAAGGATGTTGCACCCTCAGTAACATATTAAAATAGAAGCCTCAAGAGATTTACAGGTTAATCCATGCTGGTCATGAGTTAAAAGAGCAGCCATAAATCCATATGGGCAAGAAATACAAACAGAAGTAGCCCTGAGGTAGTCGAAAACAGATAAGTCCATCCGCAAATTTCAACGATTTGACCTCCAACCATTCCTTCGCGATTCCCAGATTTCCAGCGTTCGAACTTTTTTAAAGCATTTTACTATACATGCCGTAAACAAGCATATGGATAAGCTGATGAGGCTTGGTCTTATTAACAAGAATGAATGCAGACTATTGATTCTAACCCAAAGGCTTTTGGTTTTTTTCTAATCCGCGTAAAGTCCAATATATTGGGTATTTAAATTGCCAATTAAATGATCTATAGAATAATCCATTATGAATTTTGCCGATCTATATAGTTGGACTAAAACAATAAACTCCAATATTTCGGGGATTGTCTCCCCTTTTTTATTTGGCACAGAATTTGCTCTATAGATATGCAAGTTCTAATAAAAAGGGGGTATGGATGGATATCGTAGACTACATTTTACTCATTAGGAATAAGGAGGGTATAAAGAAATGGTATGTCATTCCGCCAGGTTCTTGGCCAATTTTGACGGCAAAAAAGGTCTAATAGGTACCGGCTTACCCCTCGTCGCTTCCCAATTAGCTAAAAAGCTGTACAGTCCCAATATGATAATCTTCGTGTAGACCGGACAGGCAGATGCAAACCCGCAGGAATTAGCCATTTCAATAATGGACAGTCGTTTGACCTATGGTGCGTCCTGGCAAATGGGAGATCTGGAAGGTCTGTACCCCTTAAGCCGCAATGAGATTGACTTTGGTTTTATTGGTGGAGCGCAAATCGATAAATACGGGAATGTGTTTAGCTAACATTAGATAACTTAATTAAGAATTAATGAAAGGTGGAACCAACATGCGTGATGTTGTTATTGTAGGTGCAATGAGAACTGCTATAGGGGATTTTTTAGGTTCCCTTAAAGATGTTAGTGCTGTAGATCTGGGAGTCATAGCATTTAAAGCCGCGTTAAGCAAAGCCGGGGTTGCTCCCTCACTAATCGAAGAAGTGGCTACCGGGCATGTTTATCAGGCAGGCTGCAAGGGAAATCCTAGCCGCCAGGTAACATTAGGGGCAGGGTGCCCGGTGGAGACCGTGTCAGTAACCATAAACCAACAGTGTCCATCTTCCATGCGTGCTGCTGAAATTATCAGCCAGGAAATCATGCTGGGGAAAATCGATATCGGAGCAGCGGTTGGTATTGAGAGTATGACCAATGTCCCTTACCTACTGCTAAAGGCGCGTTCGGGATATCGCATGGGTGCTGGTAAATTAGAAGATGGTATGCTTTATGATGCTTTGATAGATGCCTTTTACAACTACCATCAAGGAATTACCGCAGAGAACCTGGCTGAGAAGTACAATATCACTCGCCAGGAACAAGATGAGTTGGCATTGTTAAGTCACCAACGAGCCTGTGCTGCCATTAAGGATGGTAAATTAAAAGACGAGATTGTTCCTGTAGAAATCAAAACCAAAAATGGAACTGTGCTTTTTGATACTGACGAACATCCAAATTTCAATACAACAATGGAATCCCTGGCCAAGCTAAAGCCGGCTTTTAAAAAGGACGGAACAGTAACAGCAGGCAATGCTTCCGCCATCAACGATGCCGCCTGTGCCGCAATCTTAATGGGAGACGACAAGGCTGCAGAACTGGGAATCAAGCCGCTAGCTCGTATCGTTGCTACGGCTTCGGCATCTGTAGCGCCTAATTTTATGGGAATTGGAGTCGTGCCCGCGGTAAATCGTGCTTTAAAATTGGCCAATATGAAATCTGATGACATTGATATATGGGAAATCAACGAAGCTTTTGCAGCTCAGTTTTTGGCCTGTAACCGTGAGCTGAAGTTGGATATGGCTAAGGTGAATGTCAATGGTTCCGGCTTATCTCTAGGGCATCCAGTTGGTAATACTGGACTCAGGCTGGTTATTGCGACGATCAATGAATTAAAACGCAGGAACAAGAAATTCGGATGCGCTTCTCTGTGCGCAGGTGGAGGCCCGGCTATGGCTACGATTATTGAAGTCCTATAACTTAAGAGGAGGAATATTTTATGGCAATAAAAAAATTGGGAGTATTAGGCGCGGGAACCATGGGTGCAGGAATTGCTCAAGTGGGTGCTCAATCCGGTTTGCAAGTAGTTCTAGTAGATTTGGAACAGGCCTTAGTTGACAAAGCTATTAAAGGAATGGTCAAAAACTGGGATAAGGATGTAAGCAAAGGTAAAATTACTGAACAGGGTAAAGGCAGTTTCCTGAACAACTTAAAGGTAAGTACTAATAATAATGACTTTAAGGATTGCGATCTGGTAATCGAAGTAATTGTCGAAAATATTGATATTAAAAAGGGAGTTTTCAAGGAGTTAAATAATATATGCGCACCGCATACCATTATAGCTTCTAACACTTCGGGATTCAGTATTACTGAAATTGGGGCAGCCAGTGGAAGACCGGATAAAGTCGTTGGAATGCATTTTTTCAACCCGGTACCGGTAATGAAATTGGTTGAGGTCATTCCAGGATCGGAAACCAGTCAAGAAACGGTAGATTTAGCCACGGAATTGTGTAAAACCATTGGTAAGAAGGCAATACCAGCCAAGGAATCACCGGGGTTTATCGTAAACCGTCTTTTGGTTCCTTATCTGAATGATGCAGCTATCGCTTATGGGGAAGGCGTAGCTTCTGCGGCTGAAATAGATGAAGCCATGAAACTTGGTGCCAATATACCCATGGAAAGATAAAGTGACTGATCCGCCCAAGGCAGAAGATGATCCTCGTTATAATAATCTTATAAATCTTGCCAAATCCAAAGAATTCTTCGGTAAGCTGGACATCAATGCTATGAAGAAACTCATGGATATTGAAGTGAAAAACGGCGGCGCTCTTCACAAAGGCACTGTATATCAGGTAATAGCTGTTCCTGAAGAGCTTACCCTGTGGATTCGTGCTTTGGATTATTCCGATTGGCAGCAAATAAATTTAAAGGATTTGTTTGCAAACAGACTCCAACGCCGCCCATAGCTTGATCTTATTAAACGGGCAGAGGGTTCTAATCCACTATTGAGGAGATATTTTGCATGGCTTCAATTATCTTGGCATAATTTCCCCGGGTCCAATTTTCTCTAAACATTTCATTAAGTTTTAAGGAGACCTGCAGGTACATTTGTTCTGCCTTAACCGCCTCCGACAACTCCCTGCTGCTATGAACATAACTAGGTCGAACCTCTTCTTCCCGGGCTATTAGTTCAAATTCCTGCAGCCAATCAGGAATAAAAATAGGCACATTTAGTTTCTGTTGTATGGCCTCAGCCAGTGCCAATTGTGCTTCTTCTTCTCCATGGACTATAAATATATCCCGCGGTTTAACTACGAAACTCATCAGCCAATCGATAAGGCCATTTCTATCAGCATGAGCAGAGTAAGCTTCGATTCGCCGTATATCTGCTTTCACGGCAACCTTCTCACCATGAATAGTGACTATTTCTTCACCATCCAAAATGCGCCGGCCCAGGGTTCCGGCTGCCTGGTAACCAACAAATAGTATGGTTGATTCCGGTCGCCACAGGTTATGCTTGAGATGGTGTTTAATTCTTCCGGCTTCACACATGCCGCTGGCTGAGATTATTATGGATTTGTTAACACAATCATTTAAGTGCATGGACTCTTCCCGGGTGCGAGTAAGATTTAGATTAATATATTGCCAGGGATCCCCTTTAGTCATAAAAGCCCGGGTGTTATCCTCATAAGAATCCCGGTTTTTTACGAAAATTTCAGTTGCGGCGATAGCCAGAGGACTATCTATATATATCTGCATATGGGGGTCCAATTTCTTTTCATAACCAAGCATTATTAAATCATATATCAAGTCCTGGGTGCGTTCCACAGCAAAAGCCGGTATGATTAGATTGCCACCTTTGGCCATAGTTTCATTAATAACCTGCAAGAACTTTTCCGCCCGATCCATAGAATCATCGTGCAGGCGATTGCCATAGGTGGACTCAATAATAAGATAATCAGTGTTTTCAATTATAGATGGGTCTTTAACCAGAGGTTGGTTAACATTACCCAGGTCACCGCTAAAGACCAGTTTAGATTTTTTACCTTCTTCCTCCACCCAAACTTCAACAATCATTGCCCCCAGGATATGTCCTGCGGTACGAAGCCTTATGGAAATATTGCAATTAACCTTTATAATTTCATCAGCATTAAGAGGATGAAACTGAGAAAGGCAGTTTTGAGCATCCTGGGCTGTATAGATGGGCTCGAGTAATTTCAGGCCTGACCTCTTAAGCTTGCGGTTTTTCCTCTCCACTTCCGATTCTTGTATATAACCAGAATCGGGAAGGACAACCTGGCATAGTTGCTCAGTTATTTGACTGCAGTATATAGGACCGGTAAAGCCTTTTTTACAAAGCTTGGGGATTAAACCGCTATGATCGATATGAGCATGGGTTAATATGAGAAAATTGATACTGGCCGGATCAACCGGGAAATCCTGATAGTTGCGTTGCTGTAAAGATTTGGAGCCTTGAAAAAGGCCGCAGTCTACAGCAAAACGAAAGTCGCCAGTTTCCACTAAAAAGCAAGAACCAGTAACCGTTTTGGCCGCCCCGAGAAACTTAAGCTTCATAAATTCCACCACATTTCAAATAAAATACAAAAAAGAACATCCACTCCCGAGCAAAGGAGCTTGAGGTATCATGTACATGTATAAGATTCAACAAGTGCTGTTAATTTTCCTGCAGTTAGTTGAAGGAATAATTTTATGTTATGGAAACAACAGGGAGCATGCAACATAACCTGTACATCCCGGCACCTAGAATCTAACCAGGTCTTTATGCAATATCGTATTCCCTTCCAGATTCTCATTGCCGGAGCGTCCGCCTACCCAGATCAGAATCCGGGGGCTATCACTTAGAATTTGCACTTCAAATGCATTAAACATGGGGATAAATTCCGTTTGGATTTTGGAATTGGCGGCAATCGTAAAGGTTTCATCGAATACCTCTTTTTTGGTTTTGGGTCAAGATTAAAGATTCTAACTCTCGCATTGTGCCTCTTTGCTCCGTTATTTAATACCAGAATTCGAATGTTATTTATAAACTCGCTAATACTGATTGGGCCAGTGGTATACCTGTATTTGGCTAAATTCGCCATTTTATCATCCCCCTTGTATATTTACAATATTAGGGTATTCAAAAAGAAACATTTTTGTGTTGCTGTGACCTGGTATTCGACCACGGGGAAAGAGTAATGAAGCTATATGAATGCCTTTTTCTTGACTTGCAGCACCTATTCACATATTCTTAAATCAGAAATACGAAAATCCGAAAGGAAGATATGTGATGCCGAAGGCTGTTATAAATCGGAAAGTGCGGATGCGGGAGAGAGGTCAGTTTACTGTGCCAGTTGAGATTCGGGAGCACCTGGGGCTTAAAGAAGACTCAATTCTCCAGGTTTTAAGTATTGGCCGGGCCATGGTGGTAATTCCTGAAGAAACCATGGTTAATGAACTGGCCAGGCAGGTTGAATATGTTATGAAAAATGAAAACATGAACCTGGAAGAATTACTGTCAAGTTTACGTGAGGGCCGCCATGAATATGAATCCGATTAAAGTATTTCTTGACAGCAGTGTTATTATTGCCGGTCTGGCTTCGGCCAAGGGAGGTTCACGCGAAATACTTAATTTGGCCGAGTTAGGATTTCTAATTCCGGTTATTTCGGAGGAAATTGTAAGGGAAGTAGTGCGTAATATCGAAAGAAAGCTGCCTGCTTGTCTTGCTCATTATTATCAGTTGTTTCGTATATTGCCGTTCATAATGGCTGAACCGAGTGAAGATAGCTTGGCACAGGCAAAGGAATTAATCAACCCTCACGATGCCTTAATTCTTGCATCTGCTCTAAGCTCCAGGGCAGATTGGTTAATCAGTTTGGATAAACACTTCCTGGTTCTGAATAATAAAGAGCTATTCATGAAAATAGGGACGCCGGAAGACTTTCTGGAAAGTGTTTTGCTATAAGCCTGCTCCAATTACTTGCAGTTTTCTTGCAGCAAGTGAAGCAGTTCTGCATTGCTGGAGGGAGCAAATTAAATTGCGGCGTATTTACCCTGCCGGTGGGTGGGTGAATCGGGAGGAATTATGTGTATAATATTGTTTGCCTATGATTGTCATCCCCGTTACAAGTTAGTGATAGCAGCAAACCGGGATGAGTTTTACCAGCGTCCCACGGCAGCTGCCGCTTTTTGGCCGGACCATCCCGATATTCTGGCGGGAAGAGATCTGAAGGAAGGCGGCACCTGGATGGGGATAACCACCAATGGATGTTTGGCTGCTTTGACCAATTACCGGGATCCTTCCATTTTTAGACCGGAGGCCAGGTCGCGGGGGCACCTGGTTAAAGATTATTTGAGCAGCAATCTGGCGCCGAAGACTTATACAGCCGACCTGCTTAACGGAGGCAGTGCTTATAACGGTTTCAATCTATTAATGGGAACCAATGAATCAATGTATTACTACTCCAACCGAGAAAATATTATTCGCCAAATTCCAGCTGGTGTTCATGGTTTAAGCAATGCCTTGCTCAATACACCCTGGCCTAAAGTAAGCAAGGGAATAAAGGCACTGGCCCAACTTATACAGCATGATGATATTGAAGCCGGGCAATTGTTTGCCATGATGAGCGATCGGGAATTGCCGGATGAGCAGGACTTACCCCAAACCGGTGTTAGCCCGGAAATGGAAAGAATGCTGGCCCCTTTATTTGTCACGAGTCCTAATTATGGTACTTGTTTAACCACGATAATATTAGTGGAGCGCAATCATAATTTCCAATTCTGGGAGCGTAGTTATATAAATGGACAGCCCGATAGCTGGGACGAAGTTTACTACCGCTACCCCTTTTAAAGTGGCGATATATAACCCCAGTTCGCTCACCTCTTCCCCCATTTTTTGTTTAATACTCGCTTTCTTCATACTTTTGCAGATATTCATAATATAAAGCTATTAATGATTATGCAGTTGACAATGCGCACCATCTGTATTAGCATAATTAATACAGATGGTGCAGTACGGGGGGTGACTTGCTTGATATGGGTAAAAGTAGATTTTCACTCGGGTGAACCTGTTTATCAACAGATAGCTCAGAGTATGAAGGGGGATATTATTAGTGGGAAATTGAGCCGGGATGAGCTTATCCCTTCCATTAGGGAATTGGCCCGTGATTTAAAAATTAACCCCAATACAGTAGCCCGAGCTTACCGAGAGTTGGAAAACGAAGGATATATTTATTCCCGCCCGGGAGTAGGCTACTTTATTAAAGATTCTGATAAAAAAACCATGGAAGAAAAGGCATTAGAAATACTCGCCAAGGAAATGGCCGGAATTGTAGACATCGCCCGGAAATACCAAGTATCCCGCCAGAAATTTACCGAACTCGTAATGCAAAGCATTAATAGTGCATATGGAGGTGATGAATAGCATGTACGCGGTGCAAATAAAAGAACTCTGCAAAAGCTATAAAAACAGCAGCTTTACCCTGCAAATTACTGATTTATCCCTTGAAGCTGGGAGTATTTTCGGACTTTTAGGTCCTAATGGAGCAGGGAAAACCAGCCTTTTGCAACTGCTTATGGATATAGTCCGCCCGGATAGGGGTTATATTGAGATATTAGGCCACCGGCCTTTTGAAAGAGAAAAGCTGCAGGCTAAAATATCATATATGCCAGAAAATAAAAACCTTTATCATAATATGACGGTCAAGAAAATGTTGGACTATGCCAGTGGTATAATTCCGGGCTGGGATAATGATAAGGCATTGGAGTTAAAGAATATTTTCCCCCTGGAAGGCAAAAAAAGAATATCCACGCTTTCCTATGGAGAGAGGACCCAGCTTTATGCTATTTTAACCTTTGCCCGTTCAGCCGAGTTATTTATCCTGGACGAGCCTACCCGGGGCTTGGATCCAATCATGCAGGAACAAATGCTGCAGCTGATAAAAGAAAAGAGCTGGCAGGGCAAGACTATTATTTTTTCATCTCACCAATTGGGAGAAATAGAAGAAAGCGTTGATTCTCTTGCTATGTTGCGTAAGGGACATATGGTGCTTAATGGCAACCTGGATGACCTGAAAAGCGAACTTTTTCTCTTAAAACTGGGAAAAAGCGAACTTTCCGCTATACCTCCATCGACCCTTGATATTATTGCCACTCACCATCAGCATAAGCAATCTCTCATTCTCTGTCAGGGCGGTATGGAGTCCCGGCAAAAATTGCAGGCTGACTTTGCTTTCCTGAATCCTGAAAATGTAAATATAAAAGATATTTTCTTGCTACTGATGGAAAATGGAGGTGAAGAGGAATGAGTCTCTTGATTAAAGAATTGTGGGATTTACGCTGGCGGGGAACAATATTATTATTTCTTACCTTATTGACAGGTTATTTTGTACTGTCCAATTATGAGTGGTTTAAGACCGTGGCCGATATAGCGCAAATCACGCAGGGCTTGAAACAGGCCCCGTTTCTGAATCAACTTCTCGATATGGAAACACTGAATCAACAGCTTTTAGAACTCTTTAATAATATTGACTTTTATGTCTGGTCACAATGGTTCGGGAAAAACCTTTATCAGTTAATTCTTCTGGCCATTATAATCCTGACTTTTCCTCTTTTTGCTCGGGAAACAGAACAGAATACCAACTATTTTCTCCTGTCCCATCGGACCCGCAAACAGATATTCCTGAGTAAAATCCTGGCCAGCTTTTTCAGTATATTTCTGATAATCGCTGCCGGGAGTATTTTGCCGGTTGTTATAGCCTTATTTCATGAATTTAATTTTAGTCTGGAACAAGCTCTGATGTACGGCCTGCAATTAAGTATAAGCTCATTGTTTTTGTATTCGGTGGTTGTTTTTTTCTCTATTACATTCAATGATGTTATTAAGCCGGTTATAGCATCGGTAATTGTATTTGTGGCATTAGGCTTAATGGGCAAGATATCTGGAATGCTTTATTTAAACATCTACCGCTATATGACCGGTGTAGATATATTTTTTACTTCTTCAATACAAACAACTGCCATGATAGTTATTTTCATTTTGGCTCTATTTATTCTGATGGGTTCCTGGCATATATTTAAAAATAAGGATTTTTGATTATCAATTAAGGAGGTAAAAATTATGCTTCTTGTTACTACCGACAATCTTTCGGAATATAAAATAAGCAAAACTCTGGGCCTGGTTCGCGGAAGTTCCATCCGGGCGAAACATCTGGGAAGGGATATTGGAGCCGGTCTAAAATCCCTGGTGGGCGGAGAGTTAAGGGGCTACAGTGAATTACTGGTGGAATCCCGGGAAGAGGCTCTAAATCGTATGATAGAGGCAGCCGAAAAATTAAATGCCGATGCTATTGTAGGAATTCGCTTCAGCAGTTCCCAGATAATGAGTGGGGCCGCAGAAATGCTGGTCTACGGCACCGCCGTAAAAATCGAAAAGTAATGTTGCAAGCGAAACTCTCATAGTCTACCCGGTTACCCGGTAATGCTGATAAGGGGTCAGCAAAACCCAGGATCAATCATAATTTCCTATTCGGGGAGCGTAGATATATAAATGGACAGCCCGATAGCTGGGACGAAGTTTACTATAGGGGACCAGCCACAAGAACCGTCCCCGTTGCTCCCCGTGGCTGACGGTATTTCAATACCGGGAGTATGTCACGGTACGGCATTTCCCTGGCGCTTGTGAGCAGAGGCTTCCTGGCGGTACAGCAAAACACAGCAAACTGCTCCCAGCGCGGCCATGGCTACCAAAAATAACAGCCCGCCGGTATAACTGCCGCTCACCTGGATTAACCAACCCAGAATGAAAGGCGAAATGGCTGATAATAGATTTCCTACTCCGCTGACTATGCCGGAACCAGTTACCAGCAGATGAGAGGGTAATGATGTCTGCATAATGGCCCATACGGTAGGATAAACAAATTCGTTAATACCTATTGCCAGGGTCATAAACACCACTGCTCCAAGGGGGGAAGGCACCAGGGCAATGCCCAGGGTAGTCAAGGCTACACCACATAAGGCTGCTATTCCGATAACACTTCGGGGCTGCACCCGGTCTACTAATCGACCTCCGATAAGTATGCCTGCCGCTGCCACTGCATAGGCCAGGGATATATAACCGGCCATACCGCTGATATCAAAATTCCGAGCCTGCACCAGGTATTGCGGCATCCAGGTCATCAGTCCCCACCAACTGCACAAAAAGGCGGTATATATCACAGCTAATAACCAAAAGGAGGTATTTTTCAACAGCTCCCGTACCCCCGGGGTATCTACTGCCGATTCATCCCTTGAGGTATTGCTATCCTCGTTTTGGGAAACTATATACTGAGCTTCCTGGGTCGATATATAAGGATTATCGCTTGGTTGGTCGGATATCCAGCTAAACCCCAGCGGTATAAGCGCCAGCAAACCTAACAGCCCGGGAATAAAAAAACTGTATTCCCAACCAATCCCCCAATTTATCCAGGTATAGAGCGGCAGAGCTACAATAAGTGCCAAGCAGCCGCCTACCCCAACAACGGCATTGGCCGTACCTCGTTCCTGGGGGGGAGTCCAGTTTTTAACCAGCAGACTTATATTAGGGTGATAGATGCCATGGGCCAGTCCCAGTATAAGCCGTACCAGGATAAGGGCAGCAAAAGAAGCCACCCAGCCTCCGGCCAGCATAGACAGAGCACCGATAATAACCCCCAGAAGCAACGCCCGTCGTGGTCCCAAGCGGTTGCTGACGGGGACCGATAGCATATTGGATAAGGAATAAACCAGCAGGAAAACCGTCATCAGCATCCCCTGCCGGGCTGCTTGTCCGACCAGGCCCATTTCTTCCAGGAAACGTTGGTCTACCAGCAAGACTCCGATATTGGTACGCTGTAGATAAACCAAAATCCACATTACGGCCAAAATAATTATCACTATATGGCGATATCTGCCTTGACTATTACTATAATTCAACAAAATACCAACTCTCCATATCTAAATGCAGCAGATTATTTGATGTTGTTTAATCTTTTGGGGGAATTTCCTTAAAAACGCAGTTGCTGCTAACCCGACAATCCTTGCAGGACTGCCTGGGCACGGACAGGGGTTTTTCTTTTAACAGGCTGCGGGCCAGGGCCAGAGCATCCTTTACTGCTTCATCGGGGCCATCAATTGCAAGCATCACTGAACCCTCAGACCCGCTCACTCCACCGGCAGCAACAATCGTAGCTTCCACAGCGAATAAAGTCTTTAGGGCATCTATTTCGGTATATATCCGGGCAAAGCCTGCGGGCAACAGAGCCAAACCGCAGCGCTGCCCCAGGCTGTAATCCAGCCGGTTAATGCCCATTAACCGGGCAGCCGCTGTACAGGAAGGAATAAACTTTTCATGGCCAACCGGTACCAAGAGCTTACAGCCCCGGGCTGCCAGAACCCCGAAGGAGCCTCCTACCGTACCTCCCTTGGGGTTAGCCAACAGCACCCCGGCATTACCATCGGTATCAAAGGCATTGGCTCCCTTGATGAAGACATCATTCTGGTTAAAGTCCATTATGAAATCTTCCCAGGAGACATCCTTTATGATGTGCCCGCTTTCCAGGCAGATGTTGGCAAAACGAGTATCAGCAACAGTAACGCAAGGTACTCCGCCGCTTACGATACCAGCCGCAAACCGGGGTTTCTCGTCTGCAGATATCAAACCCAGTTCCTCAGCGATATATGAGTTGGTGGTACCCACAGCAATAATCATCCGGCCATGGGTCATAGCCTGCTGAAATACTGGTTCATTTATGAGTCCACGAGCGATCAGACGCTTGGCTCCCGCCGGGGATAAGGAGAAAGTCGCAATCATCATAACACCGTCCTGTTGGTCAATATTTCCTTGACTGTAAGCAAAAGTTGAGCAAGTCTGTATTATTTTAGCATGAATAAAACAGAGATGCTTAAATATTAATAGTTTAGTCCGCTGCAAAAAGTCACTTTCTTGTTCAAGCTCGAAGTGAAATATGTCCCCGCTTCTTTAAACGGCCGGTTCCCGTTGACAAAACGGGCGGCGGATTCTAATCCCCCCGCCTCGTTGCAGCGCTGTGTCAAAATTGCTTGGCAGTTTCTTTCCGATGCTAAAAAGAAATGTTGACAGAAAAACCGCAGCTCAGTATAATAAATGCAATATTCAAAAAATGACGATGACAGGGAATAGTAAGCTGATCCTCGGGCTATAGAGAACCGCTGTTTGGTGTGAGGCGGTCGAAGAGGCAAGTGGAACTCACCCTGGAGTTGCCGACCGAAATCATTTTAGAAAGTAGGCTCGGACGGAACTTCAACCGTTAAAATGAAGGGGATATCGGATCTTAAGATCCCGCATCCTGATGGAGTGAACGGCATTAGCCGTTAATTTGAGTGGTACCGCGGAGTTTAACCCTTCGTCTCAGAGTTCTGAGCGAAGGGTTTTGTTTTTTTATCGGGGAGGACTGTCTACCTGCTTCCCGATGGACTTTAAAGCAGTGAGGAATAATGGCTAAAGGCATAAGTACTTTTTAGAGAAGAGCCTTTGGCACAGCATAGAAGAATGGAGGAGCGATATGAACAATATGTTAGAACTACGAATCAATGGCTTTGGCGGGCAGGGTTCCGTTACCCTGGCTCACTTGTTAGCGCAGGCTGCGCTGGAAAACGGTGAACAAGGGCAGGCCTTGCCTTTCTTTGGCGTAGAACGTCGCGGAGCGCCGGTACGGGCAGCAGTGCGTATGTCCCCCAGTAGTATCCACGCGCACAGTCAATGCGAACTGCCGGATTATGTAGTAGTAATGAGCGAAAAGCTTACCAAAGCGGCGGTCAGTGAAGGCATAACTGAGAAGGGCAGCGTGATCATCAATGCTCCCTACGCCGAAGCCGTGGAGAAATACTGCACCTGGCAGGTGGACGCCGAAGCTATCGCCCGCGAAGCCGAACTATTTTCGGCCGATGGCCCCATTATCAATATCCCGCTGTTTGGCGCGGTGTGCCGGGTGCTAAACATTCCGCAAAATATTATGGAACAAACCATCCTGAATAAATGGCCGGGCAATAACGAAGCGCGTAATCTGGGAGCTGCTGGCAAGGCTTATAACGAGGTGAAAATATGTTCTCCGCTTATTTAAAGCGGTCGGGCTTCTATAAAAAAACGGGCGGCGGGTTTAATTCCCCCCACCTCGTTGCGGCGGTGTGTAGAAACTGCTGCGCAGTTACTGCCGATGCCTAAACGAGGTGAGAATATGTCCTCCGCTTCTTTAAACGATCGGATTTAATAAACATAACAGGCGGCGGGTTTAATCTACCCCCCCTCGTTGCGGCGGTGTGTAGAAACTGCTGCGCAGTTACTTCCGATGCCTAAACAGCGTAACGAAGATTAGCCATATAGATACGGATATTTGGATTAGCGAAAGGAATGGAAATAAATGAAATTAGTTACAAAAGCCTACCGGCCCATTTCCTGGCCGATGAAAGGAGCCGGCGGTAACACCGGTTCCTGGCGAACGCATCGTCCGGTAGTTGACACTCAGATATGTAACAAGTGCCAGATTTGCTGGGTATATTGTCCGGAAGCGGTCATTGACCGCCAAGAAATTACTATTGATTACCGCTACTGCAAGGGCTGCGGCGTATGCGCCGTAGAATGCCCCACCGGCGCAATCAGCATGGAAATGGAGGAGTAGCCGTATGAAAACAGCACAAGTTATTATGGATACCGGTGCCCATGCCGCCGCGCTGGCCGTAAAAAGCGCCCGGGTGGATGTAGTACCCGGCTACCCTATCACCCCCCAGACCAGCATTATGGAAGCGCTGGCCGCCATGGTGGAAAATGGCGAACTGCACGCCCGTTTCATCCCGGTGGAAGGCGAACACAGCTCCATGGCTGCTGCCGTAGCCGCATCTGCTGCCGGCGCCCGCGTTTTTACCGCCACTTCAGCCAACGGCCTGTTGTATATGCACGAAGTTTTACATATGGCTTCCGGAGGACGTTTGCCGGTGGTAATGTGTAATGTTAACCGCGGTATTTTTGCCCCCTGGACCCTGTGGGCTGATCATCAGGACTCAATGGCTCAGCGTGATACCGGCTGGATTCAATATCACTGCTCCTCCAATCAGGAGGTGTTCAACACTATTTTGCAAGCCTTCCGCGTGGCCGAACAGATCAATATCCCGGTGATGGTCAACTTTGACGGCTTTGCTATTTCCCATTGTCTGATGCCCCTCACCCTGCCGTCACAGGAGGATATCGACCGTTTCTTGCCCCCGTATGAACCGGAATGGCGGCTGGACCCGGCTCATCCCTCTTCCTTCAGCAATGTGACCAATGCACCTGAATACGCACCCTTTCGCCAGATGCTGTCCGATGATATCATGGCATCCATCCCGCTGGTAAAGCAGGCAGCGCAGGAATACAAGGATATCACCGGCATGTGGGATGGTGACACCATCGACACCTATCGCTTGGAAGACGCCGAAGTAGTAGCCTTTGCCATCAACAGTATGGGAGCAGAATTAAGACTTTCTATCGATATCCTTCGCCAGCAGGGCATCAAAGCTGGCCTGCTCAGACCGCGCCTGTATCTGCCCTTCCCGGCCGAGGATATCATAAGTGCGCTGCCGCAAAATGCGCAGGTGATGGTACTGGATCGTAATTATAACTTTGGCCACCCCGGCGGTATTTTGGCTTCAGAGCTGAAAAGCGTGCTCTTTGGCCGCCGCAATGACATCACGGTTAAAAACCGGGTAATGGGCATTGGCGGCATAGACTTGACCCGCCAATTCATGGCCGCCGAGATTCGTGCCATGATGGATGAATAGAAAGCATAAAAAGCATAGACCAGGAAAGGAATGGATGAGATATGGCTACCAGTATTAAAAAATTACCGGATATTGAGCAGGTTTTAAGCGGCAACGGGGCCTGTGGCGGCTGCCCCGCCACCATGGCCTTGCGCATCGTAGGCAAGGCTCTGGGTTCAAACGCCATCATGCTGTTGACCCCCTCCTGTTCGGTAGCCAGCATGGGCATGACCCCCAAGCTGGGTTATAATTGGCCCTGCATTAATATTACATTTGCGTCTGCTGGCTCTTCAGCCTCCGGTATTACCCACGCGTTGGAAGTAATGCAGGAAAAGGGCCGCCTGCAAGGCGAGCTGCCTACCGTATTCGCCTGGGTAGGCGATGGCGGCACCTATGACATCGGCTTTCAGGCCTTATCAGGCGCAGCCGAGCGCAACGATAATATCATTTTCTTTTGCTATAACAACGAAGCCTACAGCAACACCGGCGTACAACGCAGCGGAGCCACCCCGCGCGGCAGCTTCACCACCACCACCCCTACCGGCAAGCGCCAGCCCAAGAAAAACATGGCCCTGCTGATGCTGGAGCATAATATTCCCTATGTAGCAACTGCTACCGTGGCTTACCCCGGCGACCTGTACGATAAGGTGGTAAAAGCCAAAAACATCCCGGGTATGAAATACATCGAAATTCAGGCCCCCTGCTATTTAGGCTGGCAGTTCGATATGCCGGAAACCGTGCAGATGAGCCGTATGGCTGTGCGCAGCGGTGCCTGGCTGTTATGGGAAGCGGAAAATGGCAAGATCAGCTTTAATAACCCCAGCTCGCTTATCATCAGCGGTAAAAAAGACGCTGCCCCGGTAGATGAATACTTAATGAAGCAGGGTCGTTTCAACCGCCTGCTTAAAGGTCCTGACGCCGAGAGCCGCATTGCCGAGATTCAAGGTGACATCGATCGCGAGATTGCTTTTATACGGGAAAGAGCGAAGATTACGATTTAGTTTAAATATACAAGGAGTGCACTTATCTTATTTGGACAAGGGGACAAAACAGGCGGAGGATTCTTATCCCCCGCCTCGTTGCAGCGGTGTGTTGAAACTGCTTCGCAGTTTCTTCTGATGCTTAAAGATTGCCCATACTCGTTTCTATTACCCTCTAAGCCAACCTTACTGATACTCCTCCTCAAACAATCTCCTCTGACATCCTTATTTTACTGTTTTACCAGGCCTTGTTCTGTTGATGCTTGTTTTTCCTTTTAGTATAAGAGTCATACTGTATTTTTATGGTGGGATACGCAACCGGTTTCTGATAAGGCTTCCCCATTATTTTGCTTAGGATTTTCTTTTCAGATGATCACATTGTGTGCAGACCTGATAATTACCATAGCCATTATAACAAGGGCATTCATTATTCATGAAACGTCTCAAAAAAAAGACTTCAAAGGTCTGGTTATCTGATACCTTATCGCAATAAAACCTCTCGTTTTCACCACGGCCCCCGGATACCTTATTGAGTTCTTGGTCTGAAATTTTAGACTTTTCCATTATTCATTCCTCCATTCTTAATCATAATTTAAACTCGCTGCATTTCTCGGTTTGGGTTTTTTTGGCAAAGCTCGAATTAAGCATCGGAGGAAACTGCCAAGTATTTGCAGCACACCGCTGCCTATTCCATTAACGCAGGGCTTTGTACGTCCGCAGAAAATTCATTATGTCCTGGGTTGTTCTGAGTATGTTCCTGACGTGCTTGTTGCTCATTTGATGGAGAACAACGATGACTCCAGGTGCATCCTGGATATAAACATCTAAGTATGACCGTTACTAATGAATTACCGCGCCCGCCTTGCACAGCTTTAAGCTGCTCTTCCAATAGTAATTGATGGTTTAAATCTTTTTTCATATTGAATTACCCTCCTTCCTCTTAATTATTTTTTAAACCAAAGAAAGCTTTTGTTACCAAAAGTATACTTATATATACGATGAAATTGAAAAAGTAGCTCAGGATGTAAAAAAAATTTGGTTGACAGCCCTAAAACAGCGTGGTCTTGCCCACAAAAGAGTCATCATCCAGCCTCTGCCTCTCCACCAGTTCGGCGAAATAGCCGTCCTTCTGGAGCAGTTCGTCATAGCTGCCGTCTTCCTTGATTTTGCCGTTATCAAGGACTAAGATGCGATCACAATGACGAATGGTAGAAAGCCGGTGGGCTATTACGATCCGGGTGCTTTTCATAGAATCCAGGGCTTCTGACACCTGTTTCTGAGTGATATTATCCAGGGCCGAAGTGGCTTCATCAAACATCAAAATCCGGGGTTTGGGCACAATCGCCCGGGTGGGTTCTAATTGCCTGCCCTCGTTGCATCGGTGTGTTGAAACTGCTCCGCATTTTCTTCCGACGCTTAAAGAGAGAATCATGAAATTCTTTGCTTGCAAAAATCAGGAGAACGAGATAAACTAACGAGGGACAGAGTTATACATAGTATAAACATAGAATATGCACAACGCGGGACAATGTTTAATGGAGGTTGAGAATGAACACTAAAAAAAGGGCTGTCGGAAACCGGGTGGAAAGAAAAAAGGAAAAAACCAGGCAGAAGATTATTTCCATATCTATGAACCTGTTTAGAGAGCAGGGATTTGACAGCACAAGTATGGAGCAGATAGCCAGGGAGGTTGATATTGCCAAAGGAACTCTATATAATTATTTTCCCGTCAAGGAAGCAATACTTAGCGAATACATTCAGCGTTCTTTTGAGGATAGAAGAGCTGAACGAATTTTACAGTTGCGAAAGCTACCTGATACCAGGACGCGAATGATTTGGATTCTAAGCGAGTTAATAGCAGGGGTACGGGCACAAAAGGATGTTTTTGAAAAATATCTTGTTTACCAGATACAAAATATGATTTCCCTGCACCGAGACGCGGGGGTGAAAAGCGGTATTAAACTGCTGGCCAGGGAAATTATTGTACTGGGACAGGAAAACGAGGAAATCCGGCAGGATATACCCTTGGATATACTGCTTGCACTATTTGAGTTTGCTTTTATTGAAGTGGCTCAGGAGTTTTACATGAAGCCGGAATCTTTTGATGCCCAGGTAGCTATTGAGTACATTGTTGATCTTTTCATGAATGGAGCTAGGGGAGGAATATGATATGGTAAATAAAAAAATAATTTCCCAGGAGCATTTTATAAAACGTTTGCTTAACATACTTTTGCGAAGCGGCTTATCCGAATTTCCCAGTGATTATACTAATTTGCATGTTCTACTCAAAAGTGCAATTCTAACTTTAGATAAAACAGCCATCTTCAGCGAGAAAGAGATAAACCAGAATCTTGATTATTGGATAAGTAATATAAGTAACCTTACTCCAATGAAAGATATTGATCATGTTACATTGCGACGTATGTTAGTAGATGCTGAGTATTTAACCCGGAATAGGGATGGTTCTTGCTATCAGGTATCTTTATCGGGAGATGGACAGCCGGTATTTGATGATGCGATTGAGCAAGTTGATGTTATTGCCGTAATTAAATCCGGCCGTGAAGAAATCGCTAGAAGAAAAAGAGAATATATGGAGAAGTTAAATTCGCCATAGGGAACGCTCGGAACGCTTTGGTTAATGCTTGAATAAGGGCGGGGTGAATATAAAATGCTTAGTTTACGGGCGCGTATGATAAAGTTATTGATGAAAAACCGCAATTTGTTCCGATTGCGTATGAAAAAGGAAAATGTTGATTGGAATGACTATGAGGCTATCCTGCGTTTTCGCCGGGATGTTGAAGAGGGTGCTGGTAAGTTTGGCAAACTACCGGAAGGGATCATGATTTCCCCGGTAGACATTGATAATATGCCGGCGGAATGGATCTTTTACACCGCTGCGCAGAAAGATAGAGTTATATTGTATTTTCATGGCGGGGGATACGTAACCGGTACATGCCAGTCACACCGGGCGATTGTCGCTAAGTTCGTGAAAAATAGCGGGGTTGCCGCATTGCTGTTTGAGTATCGCCTGGCTCCGGAACATCGCTTTCCGGCTGCGTTGGATGATGCACTGGCAGCCTATAGTTGGTTGTTGGATCAAGGCATGGGCAATTCTAACATTGTGTTTGTTGGAGATTCGGCTGGAGGGGGCCTGGTATTAGCTGCATTATTAGCTCTGCGGGACCAGGGCATGCCTCTTCCGGCAGCAGCAGTGTCCTATTCTCCGGTAACTGATTTCAAGTGCAGCGGTGAGTCTTATAGAACTAAAGCCAGGGTATGTCTGGCTCCTGCGGGCCTAGCCAGTGCCTGCGCCAGACATTACGCCGGAGATAACGATTTGGGCTTGCCTTATATATCGCCGCTTTATGGGGAACTTCAAGGACTTCCGCCGCTTCTGATTTATGTGGGAGAGGATGAAACTCTAAGGGATGATTCCATTCGTTTTGCTCAAAAAGCGGAAGCTGCGGGTGTAGAGGTTACATTGAGGGTAGGAAAGGGATTGTTTCATTGTTACCCGGCTATAGCGCCCCTTTTTCCCGAGGCAACTCGGGCCATGGCAGAAATCTGCAGCTTTATCAGGGAAAATATATCACGGGGACGGTTATATTAATATACATAATAAATCGCCAGAACTATTGAGGGGTTAAATCATCAAGGTGAAGGGGTAGCCTGCGTTGGCGGAAAGGCCGTTTTTGTACCACAGGCCCTACCCGGTGAAGTGGTGGAAATTGTCATTACGGATAATCGGGCTTGTTTTGCCCGGGCGCTGTTAGTGCAACTGTTAGAAGCTGGCATATACAATGTAGAGTTCATACACGGTCTCTGTGAAAGAGTAGTGGCACGGATAGATGAGCCTATTGATGTGATAGTGCTTGATCCCCCGCGCAGTGGTTGTAAAAAAGAACTGATTCAGGCCTGCAGCAGGATATCGCCCCGGGAAATCGTTTATGTCTCCTGCAACCCTGCCACCCTGCCCCGTGACCTGGCCCTCTTTGGCCAGTTTGGATACCGCCCCCTTCTTATTCAACCCATTGACATATTCCCCCGGACTTATCACGTTGAGACGGTCGTATTGATTACGAGGGTGTAGAACGGGGTGTCTGGAAGGGCTTGATATAAGCCTTTTCTGTGATTTTGAATTTGGAATTGAAGTGCGAAAAACGAGATATTTTTGCTTCGTGGGAACATATCGATATTGGCTGAAACCCTTGCGAGAAGTCGATTTAGATGTCAGTGCTTGGCGAGAAGTCGATATAGATGTTTTCGGTTTTTTGGGCTTGGTGAGTGGTCGATTTAGATGTTTTTTGAAAAATCCGAGGTTGTGTGGTCAGAATTGATTTTGAGCGTAAGCCGATAAATGATTGGATAATAGACTAACCAATATATCGAAAATATCCGGATATGTTGGTTAGTCATGAGCTTGAATGAAAAGGCAAATATAAATTTGGAGGGATGATTTATGGCTAATTCTTATCAAGTTATTGACGAGAAAAATTGGGAACGAGCAATGCACTGCATGGTCTTTAGAAATAGTGTTGAACCTGCGTTTTGTGTCACTTTTGAAGTTGATATAACGAATTTCTTATCTAAAATTAGAGAACAGCAATTTTCTTTTACCATTGCGATGGTATATGCTGTGTGTAAATGTGCAAATGAAATCGAAGCGTTTAGATATCGTTTTTTAGATGGGAAAGTTATTTTGTTTGATAAGATTGATACGGCATTCACATATCTAAATCAGGATACAGAGTTGTTTAAAGTTGTTAATGTTCCAATACAGGAAAGTATTGGGGAATATATAGAGTTGGCAACAAAAATTGCAAAAGAACAAAAAGAGTATTTTACAGGTCCATTAGGCAATGATGTTTTTCAGTGTTCCCCTATGCCTTGGATAACATATACTCATATATCTCATACCAATTCGGGAAAGAAAGATAATGCAACGCCTTTATTTGATTGGGGAAAATATTATGAAAAGAATGGACGTGTTGTCATACCGCTATCTGTTCAAGCTCATCATTCATTTGTTGATGGAATACATATAGGAAAATTTGCGGACGAATTGCAGAAATACTTAGATAAATATTAAATTCCGGTTTTGTCAATGAATCCAAAGCAAAGGAGGTTATGCTATGGCTGATAATAAAACAATTCACTATATCCCACCATTGCCTCCAAAGCGAGAAAAGCGCGTAGGAATTTACTGTCGTGTGAGCACAAACAGTGCTGATCAGCTAAAAAGTTTAACTGCCCAGGTGTCAGCTCTTACAAGATTAACGGCAGTTAACCCCAAATGGTTATTGGTGGATGTTTATATCGATATTGCCTCAAGCAAGACAGGTTCTTCTCGTAAAGAGTTCACTCGTATGCTTAAGGATTGTCAGTCGCATGATTTAGAAATTATCCTCACCAAGAGCATCAGCAGATTTGGTCGAGATACTGTAGGAATTCTTGATGCGTTGAATCAATTGAAACTACTCGGCGTTCGTGTCATATTTGAACAGGAAGTACTTGATACAGCTGATACTGATAGTGACCTGATGATATCTATAATTGAATCAATTGCCCAGGCGGAGAATGAATCACGCAGTGATAATATTAAATGGGGTATCAAACAACGTGCGGCGCAAGGTACTTCGAAACTGTATAACAGAAAATGCTATGGGTATGTGAACGCAAGTGATGGCAGCCTGATGATTAAAGATGAAGAGTCAAAAAATGTAAGGTTGATTTTCAATTTGTATCTTCGAGGCAAGAGTGTGATAGGTATTATATCTGAATTAGAGAAACTGGGCATCAAGTCTCCAACGGGAAAAGGGAAATGGTGTAAGCGAACGATTGATGTAATGCTCAGTAATGAAAAGTACATTGGAAATGTTCGCCTCTTGGATGACGGAAAGCATGATTTATACTATTTGTCAGAGGAGAACAATCCGGCGATTATATCCAAGGAAACATTTCAAGCGGTGCAGATTGAAAAACAGCATCGCAGCAATGTCACAAAGGCTGAAGATAGCAGCCAGAGAAAAAGTAAAAAATATAGTTCAAAGAAGTAAAATTTGAAAATAGCCTAATCGAAAATCAATTGTTGAGAAGTCAGAATAGACTTCGGACCCGCTAAAATGCTGTATTTTAGCGGATTCTAGAAAAATGTAGAACGGGCCTCCAAAATTCACGTTGAGACAGTTACGTTGATAGAGAGAAAATAAGGCCATATTCCGACCCCCGGGGGTACATAATTACGCAAAAATAGAGTATACCGGCGGGGAGTATAGTGGTATTTGCGAAATTGTAGGATTGGAACAATATTTATTATCTATTTTATAATTACTTAGTAGTGTTGATAGAAATCATAGGGTGCAAGAAACCCAGGAAAAAAGCGACCGAGCCATAGAAGATGGAAAAAACTATGGCTATGTGTTAGATGCCACCAGATACTTTATTGTAGACAAGTTTTATTACACTGACGTTAAGAAGATAACGGTAATTCCCCAGATCGGAGGAACGGAATGAAGAAAGTAAAAATAACTGTCATGAAGACGGTTTGCTATAAAGACTTAATTGAAAAATATGAAAACCCCATCACTCATGCCTGCGATATGGTTGAGGGCCAAGTGTTCATTGCTAATGGCTGGCAGAAACCAGAAGGCTTTTGCGATAGCGCATGGGATAGTGTTTCCTCATTTGTAATGACTCTTGCTCATGGTGGCGAAGACTTCTATGATGGTTGGATGAAGAATAAAAAGTCAGCTATGATTTCGTGTAATGATGGCTTCCGCCCAGTTAGCTTTCTGCTTGAGACAATGGATGAGGACAGTGAGGAAAACTAATGGCTAAACAAGAACCACTTTTGCATGAGTAGAGACGGGTGGCTCAATTAATGGAAATATAGCCCATTTTACCGTTGCTTTTTTCTATCCTGGTTTTATTGACGCGGTGACGGGGTAAGGAGGGTTCTTTATGGCAAAAACTGCGGTGGTCTATAAGTCTAAATATGGCAGCACGGAAAAATATGCGCATTGGATTGCCGAAGATATCAAGGCTGATATTTTTAAAACTGACAACGTCAAGCTCGACATTCTTTTAAATTATGATACGATCGTTTACTGTGGGGGATTGTATGCTGGCGGGATACTGGGTTTCTCGTTGATAAAGAAAAACTATGCTCAGCTTAAAAACAAAAAAATAATTGTTGTTGCCGTGGGAGCCACATTGAAAAAAGAAATCGCAATTGCAGAGGTGAAAGGAAGCAACTTTACCCCCGAAATGCAGAATAGAGTACTACTTTATCTGTTGCGCGGGGGATTTAATTATAAGAAGATGAACCTGTTGGATAAAACATTAATGTATCTTCTGGTAAAATCATTGAAGTTTAAAAAGAAGGAGGAATTGGACGACGATTCTAAAGGTATGATAGCTACTTACGGCAGAGTTGTCGACTTTACGAACAGGAAGGCGATTGTTCCAATTATCAATGCGATTATGGATCCATAAAAAACATGAGCCAAAAGCTCACAAAGCATCAGGCTGTACGTTAGTACAATGGCTACTTTATAAGGTATTAATCGAGAGGGATCGCGCAGAAAACTAAACAAGTGGCAATAGGTTCCGTTAGCCAATGATGTGGAACATGCATACCACGTTAGTGTCACTGCTTGACGGAAAACTGAGTTCCGTTAGGAAGTTCTGTTCCGTCATCAAGAGTACACCTTGCGGAACACTCTGCATCAAAGATAAGCTTGTCACCTTTCTTGTGAAACATAAACGTATATTTTCCATCTTCGGTTATCATTTTGTATTCCGTTCCCGTAATTTCATAGTTTCCGTAATTAAGATAGCTGCTAAGTAATGAGTATATGAAATTGAAGCGACCGTCTGGCATCAGGGTCAGTTTTGGTGCGAACGGGATATCCGGATCGATGTCCTCCATTTCGTATGTTACCGTCGGAAGATTAGATGACTTGAACGGAATATAGAAAGTGCCGTTTCCTTCTGGATAGTAGCGGATATCTTCGAGCGCCCATGTCTCCGCCTTAAACGCCTCCATCTGTCGCTCCTCTGCAGGATATGGAAGCGTAACAACCTGCGTCGCCTCCCCTTCTATCCGGGATATTTTTCCGCTCGCTATGTTATATTGATAGAAGTGCTTACTCTCCGTTCCGTCTGAGGGATCAAAACCTTTGATGATTATACTCTTTTCATCGCTGCTCATCGCCGGACAAATTGCATACCCCGGTTCGAAGGAGCCTTCCCTCAAGGCGAAGTCAGCTTCCATGTGGTCTTTCTTGTAGTTGAACAGAAAGATGCCATCCAGCACTTGGAATCCAATGCGTTCGGGAGTTTCATAGAAAAGAAGGGCGAATTCTGAGCGGTAGGGTACAAGGTGATACGCAGGCTGTTCAAGTATCGAATCCGCTTCAACTTCGCAGCTATTATGACCCGTACATGATACCAGGAAAGTAGAAGCAGAAACTAGAAAAATCATTAAAATAAGGAGAACAACCCCTTTTTTCTTTTTACCTGATTCCAGAATGTTGTTGAATCTTCTTTTCATGAATGAAGCACTTCCCTGTGTTTATGGTAAATTTATTATATCACATACGCGAAATGATGGGGATTTTGCGGCAATCTATGGTAAAATATCGGAAATGACCCCGTGCCAGTATATATACAGATAGGAGCAAAACAGATGACAGGAGAAATTCGCAACAAGCAAAGGCGAGCATATTTCTGGAATAAAACCTACTTTTAATAAACGTATGTAATGGTGAACAAGAACTTGTACAAAATGTCTTAGCTTACATAATTTAAAAACATAGTGAGGGTTTGGTGTGTTTCATAAGAAAAAATTTATTATCAGTGGCGTTCTAGCATTAGTTATTGTAATAATCGGGGGCGTAGCAATCTTAACTAATGATAATCTAAAAATTGCTTCAATTATATCTGAGACAAATAGGCCTAACAAGATGCAAAATACCACCGAAGACGGCCAAAATGACCACCAAAGGCTGTCAGCAGAACAGCTTGAGTTAAGAAAAGAATACTATTACTTGCTTAAAGATCTCGATAACATGATATTTTTCAGTAATTTTTCCACGCCGGAAAACATTCCTGCAGAAGATTTGTTGTTATTTGGATATACGAAAGCTTCTGAATCAGGATCGCTGGATAAGTCTGGAGGAGCAGAACTTTCCGTAATTAATACCTTTACTAGAAAATACTTTTACCGCACCCTTACTGGAAATATAAAAACCGGATATTTTTCATACGATGCCAATGCCCATAGGTACATCCCCACCGGTTGGGATTTAAACGTCTTTCAACCTCATTATTTAGTCAAGATATCTAATAATATTGATGGTACTATTACTGCAAATTTCGAAGTATATCTGTTCAGTGAATCTGATATATTGGATAAATTCCCTGACGAATATATTGCTGACACCTCTTTAATACCTTCACATATTAAACATGAACTAGCCGAATATACTTTCTACCGCAAATCAGACAATGGCAGAACATACCTGCAGATGGTTTCGTACAAACGGCAGAATGATAAACTTATGGATCCTATTAATACTATATCTGGTGATTATAAAGCAGCAACTTATGATTCCAATAATTATTTAGGTGATGACGAGTTTGTCTTCGCATGTGGAATACGCTTGGGTATGAGTTATGAAAATGTTCTTGAAATCCTTGGCGGTTATGATGAGGCTTATGATAATGCTCCTGGTGTTAAATCTATATTCAAAGATGGATTACATTACGGCTTTTATCAAATTAATGATACATTTACCAACCAATCAGATTTAGAAATTGATGGTGTGTTTCGGCTTCTTAACCTGTCTTCTGATTCATATCAAGGCGAATTCCCACGGGGAATCAAGATTGGCGACAATATTGAAGATGTATTAAATAAATTTCCTGGAAAAGATAAAAAGCTTCGTAAATGGGCTCGTCAAACCATCTATGGCAAAGATGAAATTGGAAGCCCTCGAGCTTATTTGGAATTTACAATGTATAACGAGTGTTATCGGATTTTTGCCACCACGAGCAGCCAAATCTTAATAATTAACTTTGATAGAAAAAATCAGGTTCGGTCAGTAGAAATGATTAAAGAGGATTCTTAAGCAATTGATATGCTGGCTTATGCTATATGCTGGTTTTATTCAGGAGTCATTGTACAATGACTCCAACTGTTCTTGGTTTGATGGCAGACAAACAAGCAAATGGGCAAAAGGAAGAGTTACTGAATTATTGGGTTATTAGGATGAAAAGAATGAAGAGTTTACTGTTAAGGTAAATGCCTACAATAATCTAAACCTTGATGTTATATAGTTAAATTTACTAAGCGGATAAACCGGCTTAAAGAAAGGCATTTTATATTTTGCATTATGATTCTTGCTGCAGTAAAAACAGCAACAGAAGTATACGCAAACAATGAAAGCTTTTGTTTTTCTGGTAGTACATCAGGATTGCTTATTGGGGAGATTGTATTTGAAACTATCATTTTTTTTGTATTTTGCAAATTTCGGTGTGAAAACCGTTTTATTTAGAAAAAAGGAGCCCATACTAGGCACAGTTATTCTGACAGATAAGTGTAATCTCTCCTGTAAGCACTGCTCCGTAAATAACATCATTGCAGTCATATATCCTTATGTCCAGATAATATCGGAGATGAAACAGCTCTTTGATATGGGGGTCAGAATCCTTTTCTTCTGCGGGGGAGAAACATTCATGTGGCATGATGGTGAGAAAACTCTGCGTGACCTTGTGATTGAAGCAAAGGAAATGGGGTTTCTCATCGTAAATACTGTCACCAACGGTACTTTCCCGATAGACCTTCCCGAAGCCGATCTGATTCTGCTCAGCCTTGACGGGGATAAGAAAAAGCATAATGAAATCCGCGGTGACACATATGATCAAATTATGAAGAATATAGAAAATGCCACAGCTGACAATATTTGCTTTTATATGGCGATTAACAAAATCAATCAGGGCACGATTGAAGATGTCTGCGTGGCAGCGAAGCGGCTAAAAAATGTGCGTGCTGTATCGTTTAACTTCCATACGCCGTATCCTGGCACTAAAGAGCTCGCCCTGACACGAGAGGAAAAGAAAAACTGCTGTGATACAATCACCCGTATGATGGATAATGGTGTACCGGTTTTCAACCTGAAAAGTGCTTTTCCATACCTCATTGATAATCGCTTTCCGACGCCCTGTTATCAGTGCGTTGTAATGGAAAGTGGGAAGCTCAGCGTCTGTGGACGCTGCATTGATGTTCCCGGCTTGTGTGAAAAATGCGGATACTTTTTTGTTGCAGAATATACGCTGTTATTCAGTGGAAATATCCGAATCATTGCCGAGATGCTGAAAACATACCTCAAATACATATAGGTGGATTATGAGCCTTTTGACGACACTAACCCGTGCATGGCTGACGAGATCGTTCCAGCCTTTTACATTCAAAAATGAATACGATACCAAATTAGCCTTTGCTGAATGTAAAGGACTTGGCTTATATGTCCATATTCCTTTTTGCAGACAGCTTTGTTCGTTCTGCCCTTATTGCAAGGAACTGTATAACGCGAAGGTTTGCGATGAGTATATTGATCGCTTAATTCAAGAAATCCATATCGTTGGTTCCCAACTTGCAGAAAAAAAGCACGTGACCAGTCTGTATTTCGGTGGAGGGACACCCGCTCTTGCTGCCGGGAGGATTGGCGAAATTGTCTCTGCCATTCAAGAACACTTCATCATTACTGAGGGAATCGGCCTCGAGTTGCATCCTGACAATGTCAACGGGGAAACACTCACTATTCTTCGCTCTGCAGGTGTGAGTAAAATCAGTATAGGGATTCAGTCATTCGGGGACAAGTACCTTTCTATCCTCGGCAGAAAAAATTTCAATCTTGCACAAATCTCAGCGGCACTGAAAAAGGTTCCGTTTGAAACCGTGTCCATGGACTTCATATTTGCATTGCCCGGTCAGACCTTTGAAGACCTGAAAGCAGATATTGAAACCGCATTTTCAATCGGAGCTAACCATGTTGCAATATATCCGTTCATAGATTTCTCCCTTACCAATTCTGCCATTAAGCCGATGGGGAAACAGGAAAAGCGAAAGCTGTTGGATGATATTACGCTGTACTGTCAGAAAACGGGTTATGTGCGGGATTCCATTTGGACATTTTCCAATACACCAAGTGCAAAGTATTCCTCCATGATGCGGGACAACTTCCTTGGGTTTGGCTGCTCTGCAACAACGCTCCTGCGTGATCAATTCAAGATTAATACATTTTCGGTGACGGAATACCAGAAGCGGATTGATAATAATAAATTGCCCACTTCTTTGACCCTTCATTTTACCAAGTGCCAGAGAATGATTTACTATCTTTTTTGGACTGCTTACAGCACAAAGGTTAATTCGCAAGAATTTGAAGATTTCTTTGGAGTGCCTTTGAAAAAGATATACGGATTTGAATTGTGGATAGCCAAAAAGCTGGGTTTTGTGATTGAAGAAAGGGGTATCTTTCGAATGACGCTCAAAGGGGCGTTCTACTACCACTACTATGAAAATTACTATACCCTTGCATACATAGATAAAATATGGGGTATCATGCGCCACGAGGCCTTCCCAAAAGAAATCATTATGTGAAGCTTTGAACGAAGTTTCATACTAAATGCGCCCTCAAGAAATCAGCGAGGTCACGGAGATTATGAGCATAACCTGAGGTGACGCGGGGACGGTCCGAGATTACTGAAAGAGTATCATAAATGTTATAGGCGCTTTTCGCTTGCGCCTTACATCAATATCTACTCTTGGAAGATATGAAAACTATCTGGTTAAATCAATAAAAATATAGAAAGTGAAGCGTCCAACCCCCCTTGTTTTAAGGGGGTATACTTTTGCGCAAAATCCCCTATTTACGCGTATTAGTATCACCTTTCTATCAAAACACACGTTGAGGTGATAATAATGATGACGTATTGTGGCTCTGAGGGCAAAAAATGGAATAATTTGGGGCAAAAACGTCATCTGTCTGGGGTTTAATTTTCAGTAAAAATATAGATGACATAGTGTTTTTTTCGAAAATCATAAAAATAGAGGTTAAGCTTAGCCAATAAAAAGGTTTCGAGTTTAGCCTCTTTTTATTATAATTAATGGAAATATTTTGCTGAAACATGTATGATTAATGAAAAGCGTGTAGGAGTGTATATATGAACTCTGAAATTGTAATGTATCAGACTGAAGATGGTTTGACAAAAATAGAAACTACCTTTGACAACGATACTGTTTGGCTTTCTATTGATCAAATGGCAGAGTTATTTCAGCGTGATAAGTCTACCATTTCTCGCCACATTAAGAATATATTCAATGAAGGTGAACTGATAAGAAATTCAGTTGTTGCAAATTTTGCAACAACTGCTGCTGACGGTAAAACATATCAGGTTGACTACTACAACCTGGATGTCATTATTTCCGTTGGTTACCGAGTAAAGTCATTACGAGGAACGCAGTTCAGAATATGGGCCAGCAATGTCTTAAAAGAATACATGAGAAAAGGCTTTGCCATGAATGATGGTCTGCTGAAAAATAATGGCGGCGGAATTTATTTTGATGAATTGCTGGAGCGAATCCGTGATATCCGCTCATCAGAAAAAGTTTTCTGGAGAAAAGTGCTTGATATTTATGCAACGAGCGTTGATTATGATCCAAGAACGGAAGCTTCTACATTATTTTTCAAGACAGTCCAGAATAAAATGCATTGGGCAGTGCATGGAAAGACTGCAGCTGAAAAGATATATTATTCTGCAGATGCGGACAAGCCTTTCATGGGGATGCTGAGTTATAAGGGGGAAAGGCCAGCACAATCGGATGCTTTAGTGGCAAAAAATTATTGTACGGAAGAAGAATTATCTGCATTAAACAGCGTTGTTTCTGCTTATCTTGAGTTTGCAGAAATGCAGGCTCGTAGAAGAATACCGATGTATATGTCGGATTGGCTCGAGACGCTGGATGGTTTTTTGAAATTATCCAAGCATGAAATTCTTACTCATGCCGGAAAGATTAGTGCTAAAACAGCTAAGCAAAAGGCAAAAGAAGAATATAAGAAATTTAAAGCGTTGCATTTAGAGGATGTCTCTAATGCGGAGAAAGATTATATAAAAGCATTGGAAGATATGGAAATGAAGTTGCTGGGTGAGGGTAAAGAAAAATAAGGCATGTTATAGCAATTAGGCGAAGCTCATATGATAATAATTAAACTTTTGACAGCAAAAGATTCATAAATAGTGAATAAATTAGAACGAGAAACCTTGCATTTTGATTGAAGTGTAATCTGTAGCAAGGACTCAAAGTGCTAAACAGCATTTGTCTCTTAGTGATTTATTATACTGAACGGGGAAACCGGGTGGTATCCCCATTCACCCTCCAGTCGAATCCTGTCAGGTGCTCGGGTTGCTCTCCAGCATTGCCCTATCCCCCTGACAGGCAAGATCCAAGTATATTTTACCACGAGTTGGTAATTATATTCCGAAAAAAGCAAATTGAGAAAATCCATTTACACAAAACTATACAAATACCCAGGAGGCTGTAGCATAAGCGGTGTAAACTTCGGGAGGAAGCTAAATGACTTTAGAAAATATCATCAATGAATATGGTGAACAATTACATATACAATCTCTTACTTGCTCTCGTTTGTGGTGTTGAAGGACTTTCCAATAGTGAGATTGCCGTAGTTGATAAAGATCAAATAAAACAGTTAAATAGCCTCGGTAAAAGCTCAATTACCATTAGCCGTAAAAAGAACGAGCGGGCTTATCGCATATCTGTCGGCGGTGGCAGAGAAAATGCTATGCAGATTAAGACCAACCGCTTTGAAGAGTTATTTTAGGGAGATAGTGTTAGCTGCTACTGAACAATATCTAAAACGGGAAAATAGAAGTGATGCTTCCCGATACAGAGGAAGAAGCAAAAAACAGAATGGATGGGGAAAGCCGCAGCGGATACAGAAACAGTTGACGCTCTTAAGGAGTTAAACTTCTATGATAATGGTGTGTTAAGTAGTAAATTGATTCAGCAAATGACACAGCTGAGCAATGCCAATATTGCTAAAATGAGATTTCAAGGTCAAGGTTACAGAGACCACGTGCTTACAGCTAATGAAAAGGCTAATTTAAAAACATTTATAGAGTTATATTATTGTTATGAACACTAGAAGGATTAAGCATTAATATTAACTACCAAACAGGGGGGGGGGAATGGTTCTGACCATACTTTGCTGTAAACGGAATAATCATCCAAAATTTTTGTTAATACTTTTATTGTAGCATAAACAGGGCAACGCTGAGGACGACCCTACGCTTACCACGACTTATACGGTGAAACGGCGGGCAAGTATAATGGTCTAGCGACGGGACAGACCGGTATTATATTCCCAGCTTCCCCGTCGCAATTTATTATGCATTCACATACGGGGTTGTATATGAAAGCAATTACTGCAGGCCGGATAATGACCACTGCCTATATACCGAGGGCATTCATTATTCTGGCCACGTTTATAATGGAATTCAAAGGCCTGCTTATCTAGCTGAGTGCAAAAATAATTCTCGTATTCTTCACGGCCCCCGGATACCTTATTGAGTTCTTGGTCTGAAATTTTAGACTTTTCCATTATTCATTCCTCCATTCTTAATCATAATTTAAACTCGCTGCATTTCTCGGTTTGGGTTTTTTTGGCAAAGCTCGAATTAAGCATCGGAGGAAACTGCCAAGTATTTGCAGCACACCGCTGCCTATTCCATTAACGCAGGGCTTTGTACGTCCGCAGAAAATTCATTATGTCCTGGGTTGTTCTGAGTATGTTCCTGACGTGCTTGTTGCTCATTTGATGGAGAACAACGATGACTCCAGGTGCATCCTGGATATAAACATCTAAGTATGACCGTTACTAATGAATTACCGCGCCCGCCTTGCACAGCTTTAAGCTGCTCTTCCAATAGTAATTGATGGTTTAAATCTTTTTTCATATTGAATTACCCTCCTTCCTCTTAATTATTTTTTAAACCAAAGAAAGCTTTTGTTACCAAAAGTATACTTATATATACGATGAAATTGAAAAAGTAGCTCAGGATGTAAAAAAAATTTGGTTGACAGCCCTAAAACAGCGTGGTCTTGCCCACAAAAGAGTCATCATCCAGCCTCTGCCTCTCCACCAGTTCGGCGAAATAGCCGTCCTTCTGGAGCAGTTCGTCATAGCTGCCGTCTTCCTTGATTTTGCCGTTATCAAGGACTAAGATGCGATCACAATGACGAATGGTAGAAAGCCGGTGGGCTATTACGATCCGGGTGCTTTTCATAGAATCCAGGGCTTCTGACACCTGTTTCTGAGTGATATTATCCAGGGCCGAAGTGGCTTCATCAAACATCAAAATCCGGGGTTTGGGCACGATCGCCCGGGCGATCATCAAGCGCTGGCGCTGACCGCCGGAAATGCCGCCGCTGCCTTCGGAAATCACGGTGTGCATGCCCATGGGCATGGCCCGAATATCATCGGCTATACCGGCCAGTTCCGCGGCCTGCCAGGCATCGTCTCGCGACAGCCAGGGAGCGGAGATGACAATATTGGAGAAAATGTCCCCGGAAAATAATCGTCCATCCTGGGTTACCGCCCCGATATTCTGCCTTAAGGAGCGCATATCAAGGCGGGCGATATCCCGGCCGTCATAATAGATGGCCCCCCTCTGCGGCGTTTCAAACCCAAGCAATAGCCGCATCAGAGTTGATTTGCCGCATCCGGTTTTTCCGACTATGGCTACATATTGACCGGCCTTTATTTTCAGGCTGATGTCGTCCAAAACCAGGGGCATTTCCTCATGGTAGCGAAAGGAAACATTGTTTAGTTCAATATTGCCGGACAAGCTGGTTATTATCTGCTTGTTCTCCCCCACTTCCGGCACTGCTTGCAAAATGGGTCCGACCATTTCCATCAGCGGCTTTATATTGGCAAAGGAGGTGGTTACACCGGCCAGAGACATAATGGCACCGGTTACCAGGCCGAATGAGGCGTTGAAGGCCATGTAGTCGGCAACGGAAACGCTGGCCGCCGCGGCGCTGTAATATATGATAATGATCCCGCCCAGGGAGATAGCGCTGGCAACAACCGGCTGTACCTTAATAAGCAGGGGCGGATTGTAGGATATGTCCGCCTGCTGTTTAAAAGTATCCGCCCATTTGGCAAATACACGCCGTTCGGCGCCGGCCAGTTTTATCTTTTGCACACCTGAAAAACTGGCAAAGGTTAGACCGTTAAGCCTGGCATTAAGAGCTATGCGGCGGCGGTTAAGGTTTAGCTCGACTAAACCGGTTATGACGGTAACCGCCAATTGCGCCAGGATGACCATAAGGGCCGGAAACACCAGGGCTGGCGCAAAACTTATAATCTGAAATACATAAATAAACGAAAAAAGTGCGGTGAGTCCGGTTGAAAGGAAGGTATTGGCCAGCATATCACAGAGCTGCATGATGGCCGAAATGCGCGAACTCAATTCACCGGCGTTGTATTCTTTAAAAAAGGCCGCTGGCAGTAAAAGCAGCCGGCTCATAGCGGCCGCTTCAACGGGGATATTCATTTTGGTCTGCACCCGGGCGATTAAAAGCGTTTTGGTAATTTCAATCAGTATTGAAGATAGGGCAACACCTACCAGCACCAAAGCCACCGGCAGCAGCAGCCCGGGTTCCCCGGCCGGAATGACCCGTTCAAAGATGAGTTTCGTTAAGTAGGGAGTGAACAGGCCCAGGAGGCTTACCCCCAAACTGGCCAGGGCCACCATAAGAATATCCGCAGAAGAAAGGGTATTTAAGATATACTGCAGCAGATCAGTAAGCCCCAGTTGTTTAAGGGGCAGGGGACGGTAGAAGCAAAAGGCTTCTTCTTGCAGCTTATCCTTGGTTTTCCGCGACAGCCGGAGCTTTTCTCCTGTTTCGTAATCAAAGAACTCGTATCCGGCCAACCCCACCGGGAGGAGGGCCACCACATCGCCGCTTTTGGTCTGTCCCAGCATAGGCCCCACAGCATCCCGCCACCAGTTGCCTTGCAGTTTTACCACCCTTCGCATAATCCCGGTTGGACGCAGCAGGTACTCAAGCTGGTCGTTCATGTCCTCTACTTCTTCGGGTAATTCTACTGGTTCGGTATTGTAAAACTTAAGGATTTCCTCGATGGCATTTTTAGTTTTCAAGCGGTCACTGTTTAAGGCAGACGATATCAGCGATTTGCCCAGAACAACCGAGGAGAGTTGGGCGAAGGCGTTTTGAAAGCCTTCCTCGTCATACCTAATTCTGTTTTTTATCTGTTCATCAAACCAGCCTTTGCTCATGGCAGCCTCTCCTATTCAGTGGCAATAAGCTCGGTATAAAGGCCCCCGGCCTGGTATAGTTCTTCATGTCGGCCCCGCTCGACGACTTTGCCCTTATTCATCACGATAATTTCATCACAGTCGCGAATGGTGGACAGCCGATGGGCTATAATAATGCAGGTTACGCCCCGGTCCTTGATGGCCTGTATAACTTCATACTCAGTTTTGGCATCCAGGGCCGAGGTGGCCTCGTCCAGAATGACAATCCTGGGGTCCTGGGCCAGCACCCGGGCTATCTCTATCCTCTGCCGCTGCCCGCCTGAGAAGTTTCGGCCTCCCTCCAGGACCATGCCATTGTAGCCGTCCTCCCGCTGCATTATTTCCGTATGCAGCCCGGCATCGCGGGCGGCTAAAATCATTTCAAAGTCTTCAATAGATTTATCCCACATCTTTATGTTATTGCAAATGCTATCCTCAAACATGATAATGTCCTGATCGACTACCGCCACCGATCCGGTAAAAACCTCCCGGCAGATGTCTTCCCGGGCTTGGCCGTCAAACTCGATCACACCGCTCCAGGGCCTGTACAGACCGGAAATCAGTTTGGAGAGGGTGGATTTTCCGCACCCTGAGGTGCCGACCAGGGCAATTCTCTGGCCCGGTTGGACAGTAAGGTTGAAGTTTTTAATCAAGGGTTCTGCCAGCCGGGAATAGCCAAAGGTAACGTTTTTCATGCTAAGAGCCCCGCTCAATTTGTGGTACTCCCGCTCATCGTCCTCAGCCTGGGGCAGGTACTCCACATCGGGTTGGTAATTCATCACATCTTCGATCCTCTCCATGGAAGAACGCATTTCCTGCATACTCTGTCCCAGCCCGATAAAGGCATTCACCGGCGCTAAAAATGAGGCCATGAAACCCTGAAAGGCCAGGAGCATACCTACCGTAAACTTGCCGTTCATGATCAGCATCACCCCCAGCACCAGCACGGCCAGATTGGCAATCTGCTGCAGGGCGCCGGGAACCGCTCCCAGGTACTGATTGAGCAGGGCAAACCTGACCGATGAACTGTTGACCGAAGCCTGGAAACCGGCCCAGCGTTCAAAATAACCATTTTCCGCCCCGGATGCTTTTATGGTTTCAATCATTTCAATCCCGCTCATGGTTGTGGCCATCAGTTTACCGCTGTCGCGCATCTGAGCCCGGGTTATATTCACCCGTTTCTTTGAAATAATACGGGCTACCCACATATTGATGAAGGTAACCGCAAGCCCTACAGCAGTCAGCAAAAGGCTGTATTTTATCATAACCACCAGGTAAAAGACCAGCATAGCCAGGTTTAACAGGACCGGGGCCAGTTGGCTTATCAAGGTTTCGGCGATAAGCTCGTTGGAACTCTGCCGGGCGGCAATATCCCCGGCCATGCGCTGCGAAAAAAACTCCATCGGCAGGCGCAGGACATGCCAGAAGAAGGTGGTGTTAGCCACAATGGCTAGTTTGCCTCTAATTTTTAGCATGTACAGGGTGTTGATAAGAGAAACTATGATCTGAAAAGCGAGCAGGCCGCTCATGGCCAATATAAAGGGATAAAGCCAATCAGGATTGGCCCCGGTTAAAATTCGGTCCATAAACACCCGGGCAAAAACCGGGGTCATAACCCCCGTCACGGCGGCCAGAATACCGGTGAGAATTACGAATATTATCGGCACCAGAGTGCCTTTTAAACGGCCTTTGGCAAAATCGAGTACGCTGCGCGGCTGGCCGTCGGCCACAAAACCATCTGTTTTAGAAAAAGAAAGCACAATGCCGGTAAAGGATTTATTAAACTCTTCCATGGGGACCTCAACCGTTCCCCGTCCGGGATCATTTAACACCGCACAGTTTTTCTTAAATCCGTTTAACACTACGAAATGATTAAAGTTCCAGTGTATAATCACCGGATATTCTATCTTTTTGACATCGTCAAGTTCCAGACGATACCCTGCGGCGCCCATGCCGTAGGCACGCGCCGCCCGCAGGATGTTCACGGCATTGCTGCCGTCGCGGGATACTCCGCAGTCGCTCCGTACTCGTTCCAACGGAACCCATTTGCCATGAAAAGCCAGTATCATGGCCAGGCTGGCAGCACCGCACTCTAAAGCTTCCATTTGCATAACTACCGGGACTTTGGCAATTTTAGGCATGAACTCTCCCCTATTTTAGAAGAAAATCTATCGGTCTGACCGTATCAGTTACAATGTTGATATTTACCAGGGTTTTATCGGGTAGATCAGAGCTGTCCAAAGAAACATCGACTGTTACCGCAAAGCCCTTGGGAGCAAGGGCCTGAGCCAGATAATCGCTGTTTAGCTCAGCGGTGATCTCAGAAGCAGACAGGGGAACAACTCCAACGGAGTCTATATGCCCGTTTATGGCGGTATTCTGGTTAATGGCCTGGACTTTCACCGCCTGCCCGGCTTTTATAGTGCCCGCTTCAGTAATATCAACATAACCCACAGCTTTTCCACTGTTAACAACGCCTTTTGTATGTATACTGGTTGGCAGGCTGCCGGTAAAGCTCCATATCAATACCACTGCCAGCAATATAAACATAGCCATCAAAACTATCCAAATGCTCGGGTTGGATACTTTTATATAATCGTTCAACTGTTCCGGTGAGGATAAACTGTCCAGACTCGCTTTGCGAAAAAGGCTGTTGCTCATCTTTATATCTCTCCCGTAGTAATACTCTTCGGGCAGGGCCTCTCCGCTCTGGTAGTGCCTAGTGCATAGTGTTAAAACTCCTTTTCGTAGGCCCAGTATAAGATAGATATAGATAATAATAGATAAAAATTGCTTTATTACCCTTCTCAGTATATCACTGGCTAATATTATAACGCTATAATTATTAGCACAATTATCCATAAAATTATAATTTTCCGCAAAAAAACAAAATAATCAGAGAATTCATCATAACTTAGCGGAGGAAGTTCCTCATACACCTCTTGAGCTTTCGGCATGCAGGGAGTTGGATTGCCACATAGTACCGCTTCTTAGTTCACCACATCAACAAACAAAGCACTCAGTAATGATAATCATTCGCTACTGAGTGCCAAGTCACTAATAATGTCGCTGTGTTTATTCCCCGGTCATCGTTCTTCGCGATCATAAGGAACCCCGAGAGCCCGTGGTGCTCCTGCCTCCTGCCGGAGACGAATCGTAACCAGTACCAGTACCAGAATGGTCAACAAATACGGTAACATGGCCAGGAAAAAGGACGAAACATGGATACCGATGGTCTGGATACGAAATGTTAGTGCTTCAACCCCACCGAAGAGGTAAGAACCCAGAAGTCCCCGTAATGGATTCCAGAGAGCAAAGATTACCAGTGCCACCGCAATCCATCCTCGTCCTGCGGTCATATTTTCCTGCCAGGAAGGAGCATAGGCTAAAGACAAATAAGCCCCGCCCAGCCCAGCCAGCATACCACCCAATATGGTACATATATACCTTACCCGGCTGACACTGATTCCTACCGCATCTGCTGCCGCAGGGTTTTCACCCACGGAACGTATACGCAGACCCCAGCGGGTTCGAAAGAGGATATACCAGAGGCCAATCGCCAGGATAAGGCTGATATACACCAGAGCATCCTGCTTAAATAATATGGGTCCCAAGACTGGTATATCACCCAGAAGCGGAACTGCTATCGGTCTAAACGGGTCAGCCGCAGGCATGCCCTGATAGCTCTTACCCATGAAACCGCTGATACCAGTACCGAAAATAGTTAAAGCCAGCCCGCTGACCACCTGGTTGCCCCGCAAGGTAACAGAAATAAAGGCATGAATAGAAGCCATGAGTCCTCCGCCCATCATGGCCGCTAATAAACCATACCAGTGATTCCCGGTATTGCTTGCAAATATAAAGCCCAGAACAGCACCTACTAACATCATTCCTTCAACACCCAGGTTGAGAATGCCAGAACGCTCGGCCATCAGCTCGCCCAGAGCAGCAAAAAGGATAGGAGTTCCGGCTACGATTGCCGCTGCCAATAATGCTATAGTCGCTGATTCCACCTAGCGTACCTCCTCTCTCATTACTACAATGCGATTATTTAAAAAGATTTCCCCGGCCAGCAGGAAGAACAATACTGCCCCCTGCAAGATGAGTACAATTGAGAATGGGATGCCAAAGGTTTGTATGCCAAAACCACCTACCAGCAAAGCGCCAAATAAGAAAGCAACCAGCAGGATGGCAAAAGGATTTAAGCGTGCCAGCCAGGCCACAATGATGGCCGTATAGCCGTAGCCAGGAGAAATGCCCTGCTGTAAACGGTGGGTAATCCCTGAAACTTCAATCATACCAGCCGCACCAGCAATGCCTCCGCTGATGATCATCACCAGGATAATATTCTTCGTAACATCCATACCGGCATAAAGTGCTGCTTCCTGACTCTCGCCGATGACTCTCACTTCATAGCCCCAACGCGTATACTGGAGAACAATAAAGAAAATAACCGCCAGTAGCAGAGCGATGAGCAAACCCATATGTACGCGTGATGTGCCCAGAGTCGGCAGGTATCCCCCAGCAGGAAAACGCGGTGTCAGCGGAAATCCCATGCTGGATGGATCCTTCCAGGGGCCAAAAACCAGGAAGCTCACCCATAAGATGGCCACATAATTCAACATCAGGGTGGTAATAGTTTCATTTACATTCCAGTAAGCCTTAAGAGCACCGGGAATAAAACCCCAGATACCTCCGGCGGCAAAGCCTGCTATAAACATCAGCGGTAAAAGCAGCCAGGCAGAAAGATCGCCGGCAAACAATGCTGCTCCGGAAGCAGCAAAAGCCCCCATATAAAACTGGCCCTCTGCACCGATATTCCAGAGCTTTATACGAAAAGCCAGTGAGACACCAAGCCCGCAAAGAGCTAAAGGAATTGCCTTCACCATGGTTTCAGATACCGCATAACTGCTTCCGAATGCCCCCCGGTACATCCGCAGATATGTTTCACCCGGGTCGAAGCCGGATAGAGCAAGAAAAACCCAGCCAAACAAAAACGCCAGCACAATTGATAGTATAGGTACACTCACCCTGGCGAAAAGTGAATCTTGTTCCCTCTTAATTAGCCTGAGTCTCAGCATAATGCACTCCTACTTTATTCACTCCCAGCATAAGAGCTCCGATTTTATCTATATCCGTTGATTCAAGATCCAGAACATCATTAATCTGCCCGTCATACATCACGGCTACACGATCAGCAATGCGGAAAATATCATCCAGATCTTTCAAAACGAGAAGAATGGCGGTCCCTTTGTCCCTCTCCTTCAGAAGGATCTGGTAAACAGCTTCTGCCGCTGCAACATCCAGGCCTCGTACCGGATAGGAAGCCAGTAAAACCCTGGGTTCTTGATCAATTTCACGGGCCAGCAAGAGTTTTTGCAGATTGCCTCCCGAAAGATAGTTGATGGGGTGATGAATATCGGAAAGATAGATATTATAATCCTCAACCAGTCTCCTGGTGTAAGCAATTATCTTCTTATAATTAAAGAGTAAGCCTCGCCTAACCTCCCTGCGAGTATAATTGCGTAAAATCGCATTATCCATTACAGATAAATTAGGAACCAGGCCCATACCCAGACGGTCTTCAGGAACCATATAAATCCCTGCTGCCAGGTGTTCCTGGACCGATTGTTCCTGTATCATTTTACCGTCCAGGCGAATTTCTCCCTGCGAAGGATTACGCAGGCCAGCAATAGCTTCTAGCAATTCTTTTTGTCCATTCCCGGCTACCCCGGCAATAGCAACGATTTCTCCCGCATGGAGGGTCAGATTAACATTCTCGACTGCCAAATGGCCTTGATCACCGGGAACCTGCAGCTTAGAGATTTCCAGCACCATCTGTTCAGATGACTTCTTACGGTCAATCTGGCTGAACTCCACTTCACGAGCTACCATCATATTGGTCAGGGTTTTTTCGTCCAAATTTTCGATACGGTCGTCAGCCACTACTTTGCCTTTACGCAAAACACTTACATAATCTGCAATTCCCATAACTTCTTTTAATTTATGAGTGATTAGGACCACTGCTTTGCCCTGATCTGACATAAGCCGTAAAACTTTGAACAGTTCTTCTACTTCTTGAGGAGTAAGAACTGTTGTGGGTTCATCCATGATGAGGATGTCACAACCTCGGTATAGCATTTTGAGGATTTCCACCCGCTGCTGTTCGCCTAGCGAAAGCTGGTTTATCCTGGCAGCCGGATTTACATCCAGGCCAAATTTTGCGGATAAAGCTGCGGTCTCCTTTTCAATTGCTCTGTGATTAACTCTAAAAGAGGAAGTAGGCGAGCCCAGAACAATATTTTCGGCCACCGTAAAATTTTGTATAAGTCGAAAATGCTGGTATATCATACCAATACCAGCTTCCAGGGCCATTCTAGGTGAACGAAAACGCATCGCTTCGCCTTTAACCTTAATATAACCAGAATCGGGCCGGTAAAGGCCGGCCAGTATACTCATCAGGGTTGACTTTCCTGCCCCATTTTCGCCCAGCAAGGCATGGATCTCTCCCGGGTACACCCGAAAACTGATATGATCATTAGCCTGAACCCCGGGAAAGCTTTTACTTATGTCTAGCATTTCTATTAATGGAGCCTGTTTCACTTTTTTCCCTCCAACGAAAAAGGCGGCGCGAAGCCGCCTTTGCCTAACTGGAATTACTACTTGCCAATGTTGCCTTCAACTCCGGCTACGAACCAGTCAAAGCTAAGCATTTCAGCATCGGTCATCTTCTTGCCTTCTGGTACTTTCACAGTTCCATCCTGAGCCTTAATCGGTCCGGTGAAAACATCCCATTCTTTATCTGTCATCTCTTTCTTTTTAGCTTCAACCTGTTTCTTTATATCAGCCGGCACTTTATCACTTATCGGAGCAAGGTCTACGATGCCATCTTCCAGTCCGCCCCAGTATGCTTCACTCTTCCATGTTCCGTCCATAACTGCTTTCACTGTTTTTACATAATAGGGACCCCAGTTCCAGACCGGTGAAGTCAGGTTGGCATTGGGAGCAAATTTGCTCATATCACTGTTGTAACCGATGGAATATTTGCCTGCCTCTTCCGCAGCCTGCTGTGCTGACGGTGTATCCTGGTGCTGTGCAATGACATCACAGCCTGTTTCCAGCAAACTCTTGGCGGCTTCTTTTTCTTTCGTAGGATCAAACCAGGTATTGGTCCAAACTACTTTCACCTTTACATTAGGATTAACCGCCTGCGCTCCCAGGGTATAAGCATTAATACCACGTACGACTTCCGGAATCTTATATGCGGCAACATAGCCCAGGGAATTATTTTTTGTCATAGCCCCGGCGACCATACCGCTCAGGTATCGAGCCTGATAAATACGTCCAAAATAGGTAGAAACATTTTTTTCTGTATCAAGTCCGGAACAATGTAAGAATTTAACATCTGGATATTTTTTAGCTACAGCCAGAACTGCATCACCGTAACCAAAACTATTGGCTACAATAATATTACATCCATCCTGTATCAGTTGCTCGAGACTTCTTTCTACATCGGCTCCTTCGTGAACATTTTCTAATATTGCGGTTTCAATTTCGGGGATTTCCTTCTCCAGATATTGGCGTCCCTGATCATGAGAATAAGTAAAACCAGCATCTCCGGGTACCCCAATGTAGATAAATCCAACCTTGATCTTCTCAGTATCAGCCTGTCCTTTGTCTTTTTCGGCCTGCCCCCCGCAACCCGCAGTAAAGACAAGCAGCAATGCCAGTACTAACATTAGAATTCCAAGCTTACTTTTTCGCATTTCTTTTAAACCTCCCTTATTTATGCAACCTCTGATTTATGCGCTTCAGATAGTCAAAGTTTGTTTATTCGACATATCTGCTATAAAATCCTGCCATATCCATAGACAGGAATTTGCTTTTTTATCCTTCTCACTGCTTGATATTATAACGCTATATTTATTAGCATAATATTACCCATGAAATTATAATTTTCATGGGTAAAAAGGTTACTGTAGAAATATAACTTGACTATTGCCGCAGATGGAATTGACTGGCAGACCCTTATATAAAACATGGACATGGGTAAATAGATTATAAGATATTCGCCATCCTGCCGTGAAAAAATCTTCATAGCCGTCATGGTCCAGGTCTTAGGGATATTATAAGTTTACAAGCCTGATGAATCAGTCCTCAACAATATTTCTCTTCTTTTTTCTACAGTTTCTTCTATACTCAATCCTTTTTTGTTATTCACCATAGTCTTCTCCCAATCGCCATACATTGGATTAGGTAAAACTATAAACTTCTTACCCCATTTTTCTTTAAACTCATCTACTGCCTTAGCTCTACCTGCTAAACCTAAAGAAGGTGAAAATGCATCAGAAAAGTCTTCTAAATTATCGCCCATTAGTAATACTACATTGTGATTTTTTTCTACTAAATTTCTTCTACTCTCTTTACTAGATGGAGTCCCATCTTCTCTTACCATTAAATATTTTTCATCCTTTGCAGGAAATCCAAGTTGTTTTAAACTTTCTAAAGTAGACCCCTTAATTCCAGGCCATCTATTTGTAATGTAGAATGCTTCTCCTCCATTATCCACAACATAATTCAAAAATTCTACTGATCCAGGTATTGCCTCAGGGGCATCGGATGCAATCCATTCTTCCCAAGCCTGAGTAGTCCATTCTCTACCACCTATTAATTGACATGTATAAGAAGTACTATCTATTAGGGTATCATCAATATCAACAATAACTGCTAATTTTTCCTTTGACTTATTTTCATCCATAGCTTTATCAAACATCATCCTGGCTAAATTAAATGCTTGATAACTGTTAGCCCTATTTTCACTTGACATTAACCATAGGGTTCCCGATACATTTTGCTCTAACAATGGACTACTTGATATTTTACTGCCATCTGTAATAATAACTTGATTATTTTTGCCATCCCAAGATACTTCTTTATTATCCTGTTCGGCAAAAGTTCTAAGGGGAACATAAGTTGTTCCATTATGAACAAATGGCTTTACATCCTCGCCAAAACTTATCTCTTTGCCATTCAACTGAATTATAATATCACTATCGCTTACCTGTATGATTCTAAGTAATGGTTTAGCAAACACCGTACTAGTCATGATGGCAATCATCAATAAAGTAATAATTAATGTCCTTTTATTCAAACTACGTTTCATTATTACCCCTCCATTCATAATAGTTTGTCAGAACATTGTGTTTAAGGCATGATAATAGGAAGCAAAAAGAACGTCCCCTTGCTTCGCATGGAGAAATTAAATTTGCCATAGAATTAAAGATGCCCATTCTGAATTTGCAATTATGTTGAGTCAGCATCTCGATCCGGGATCAGATCAGATTCTGTGCTTTGGAATACCTGTCTTTCCAGGGAAAACTGATGGGAAACCGGATTATATTGAACCATATCTACTGCCAGTAAACCAGAACCTGGCTGCAGATAAGCAATAGCTGCGGAATAGGAAATGCCCTTTTCCGAGTATAGGCCTCGTAAGCCGGAAGCCCCAGTAGTTCCAGGGTCAACAAAAACCCCGTCCGGCCCCTCTTCTATTCTTATACGATGGTCGTGCCCGGCCACCACCAGGCCGGCCAGCGGGGCAATCTCTTTCCCCAGTCGGTAATTATGCACTACCAGTATGTCAGGAGGCCCCTGGGCTGCAACCGCCTCCTCTATTCTGCTTACCTGCTCTTTTAAGCTTTCCCGTTCTGCTTCCGGACTCTCATACTCTACAGCCGTTGATGCTGATAACGGGTCTGCAAAACCCAGGACCTTAACCCCTTTAAGGGTAATCATCTCCCCGTTTAAAACCTGGCTGTCAGGCAGAGCAGTAATAAAATTGATGGTTCCTGGACTATCATGGTTTCCGCCCACAAACAACTGGGGTACACCCACTGTGGCCAGATCCTGGGTAGCACCAGTTTCTAATTGTGAGCCCATATCAGTTAAATCACCCGCATTTATCAGGAAGTCAACCTTAAAGCGGGCCGCCAGACTCTTACACAATACAATTCCCACCGGGTTGGAATGTATATCACTGACCAGCAATATTTTAACTACCTGGCCTTGTTCCTCCGGATTGGCCATAACTGGAAGGCTATTGGAACTGGAAAAAAGCAGGCCCAGATTGGATACAATTTGCCGGGTGTTGTCACGAATCTTCTGTAAATCAGTAAGGGAATCACTGGCGAATTTTATCGCTACCGGAGCCATGCTAAGAACACCCTTATATTCCGGCTCGCGAAAGGCTGTCGTATCATAGGAACGGAATACTCCAGCCAGGATTAATATTAATATTAGCGTAGATGCAGTAGTATAAAGTAAGGACTTGAGCAGGCCAGGACGCCAGATTAAAAAGACCAGCAAAAAGGCACCCAGAAATGCTACTGCCACCTGGCGCAGGGCAAAGACGGTTATTTTATTCCGGGCGCTGCTCTGCAGCTGTTCTACCAGTTGTTTTTGATCCGGCAGATTATCTATATGCGACTTGAGAGTGTCACTTCTTATCTGTTCCAGGCTGATAACCAGTTTCACCGGTCCCTGATGGGTTTTAGCTTCGACAACCCCAAAGGGGGGAAAGTGCAGTTCCGTTATACCGCTTCGGCCCGGAGTTAAGCCCGCTCGAAATTCAATAACTTCGAGGTCAAAGGTAGTGCTACCCAACAGCCAAACAGCAAGTATAGCCCCAAGCAGAGCAGTTAAAAGAATGACAAGTATTTTAAGCAAGAATAGTTTACTTGAATTAAATTCTGCTTTCTGAGCTAGCCTCACTGGAAATTCCTCCTCCAACAATCTCCTCCGACATTCTTATTTTACTGCTTTACCAGGCCTGTTGATACTTTTTTTTTCAGTATAACATGAAAATAAGCCTTATTTTTCTGGAGACCTTTTCCTAAACACAGTTAAGGTATAAGAAAAAAATCCATCCCAGTAACCCGGTTATAAGATGGAAGTTTCGAATTTTTACAATAATGGACTACTCAGCCTAATGGTAGTACAATAAGCCTACAATAAGGGTTATAGATATATGTCAAGATAGGCCCCTGCAGGAGGTTATTTTGCGCTGTTCTATTGAGGGGATAAACCATCAAGGTGAAGGGGTAGCCCGCGTTGGCGGAAAGGCCGTTTTTGTACCACAGGCCCTACCCGGTGAAGTGGTGGAAATTGTCATTACGGATAATCGGGCTCGTTTTGCCCGGGCGCAGTTAGTGCAACTGCTGGAAGCCTCACCCTACCGCCTTACTCCGCTCTGCCCTCATTATTATGAATGTGGCGGTTGTGCCTACCAGCATGCGAAGTATGAAGAGGAACTGGTTCTGAAGCGCCAGATAGTAAAGGATGCGATTCAGCGTATCGCCAAGATTGCTACCGTGGTTGAACCGGTCCTGTCAATGCCGGAGCCCTGGCATTATCGCAACAAGGTCACTTGGCATATGGCCGCAACGGGGAAGCAGGAGCCTGTTCTCGGCTTCTTTCGTGAGGCTAGCCGTCAGCTGGTTCCCATTTCCCAATGCCGGCTTATCTCAGAAAAAATGAACTGCCTAACAGCCAGGGTAAAGGCTCTTTTACCTTTAATCCAGCCTGCTCCTGGCAGCGAAATAACCTTGCGAGAATCATCCCTGGATCATTCAACCATGCTCATATGGAAGGGGTTGCAACGCTGGCCTGCACCCGAGATCTGGCCAGAGCTTAGTGCTATCAGTGATTCGGTGGTGGTCATAGAAAAAAACACCTGCCACTATATTTCCGGCCCGCAGCGCCTGCTGGACAAACTGGGGCAGGTGAAATTTGCTTTATCCCCGGAAGCCTTTTTCCAGGTGAATCATTGCCAGGCCGAAGAGATGATCAGGCTTATCCTTTCATTGGTCGATTTTTCCGGTAAAACAGTTCTGGACGCCTTTTGTGGAGTAGGCAGTATAGCCCTCAATCTGGCCCGGCAGGCGGAGCGGGTGATTGGGGTGGAGAGCTATGAACCGGCTATTCATGATGCTCGTTGTAATGCTATAGAAGCTGGCATATACAATGTAGAGTTCATCCACGGTCTCTGCGAAAGAGCAGTGGCACGGATAGATGAGCCTATTGATGTGATAGTGCTTGATCCCCCGCGCAGTGGTTGTAAAAAAGAATTGATTCAGGCCTGCAGCAGGATATCGCCCCGGGAAATTGTTTATGTCTCCTGCAACCCTGCCACGCTGTCCCGTGACCTGGCCCTCTTTGGCCAGTTAGGATACCACCCCCTTCTTATTCAACCCATTGACATGTTCCCCCGGACTTATCACGTTGAGGTGGTGGTAATGATGACGCATTGTGTTGAAAAGAGAAAATGAGGTGCTTAAACCACAACATATAGTGTTTTGCAGTGAAAAATGTGCAAAGATTGGGGTCAAAAAGTGCAAGTTTTGACCTCTATACTCAATAGTTAAAGGAACATGTAAGGCATGTGCTCATATAAAGAAAAAGGATGCGAAATAATGACAAAACCGTGGAAAACTTTTTTACAAAATTTGTAGTCCCTGTAACACAACTGTTAATGCTAGTTCAAAATCCTGTAGTAATGTGGAAATGAAAAAGAAGAAAGTTAAAAGAGTGTGTGTCACAGAGAAGAAGCATTGGCGATTTTTTCTGTGACAACTATTACAAGGAGAAGGACGATGAATAAGAAAAAACAGACGGTGAAACGCAGAATTTTTATTTCTAATAACAGAATGGTACTTGTAACTTTAAGTCTATTTCTTTTCGTTAATATGTTTGTAGTAAATTTATATGAGCACAAATATAAAGACAGCATGATTGACTCGTGTGAGTTAGCAGATAATACCGAACAAATAAGAAATATCCTGACAGATTGGAATCCATCCCCAAAAGAAGAGGCGATAAACAATCTTGCAACAAAACTGAATGGGTATGGATTTTCTATTGGCGTTGAAGTAGATAGTGAAGTGATTTACTCAAATACTGATTTTCTTGTGAGTGAGCTTATAGATGAAATTGGAGATCATTTTGAAACAGATGGAAAGGTGCATATTTATGTACAAGACTATATGACTGTGCTAGCACAAAATCATATGAATGAGAAAATGAAAGTGTTTGCAATTGCAGGAGAATATAGTAAATTCTGGTTTCAAAAAAATAGTTTGACTACTATACTTATACTATTGCTGATTGATGGTATATTTTGCATATGTGCCTTACTCATAATTAGTCGGATTTTTACTAAGAGACTTATAGAACATATCACAAATCCTTTAGATGCATTGTTAGAAGGAGCAAAAAGAATGAAAGAAGGAAACTTTTCTGAACCTGTTAAATACAAAGGAGATATTGAATTTGAATATGTCTGTGACGCATTTAATGAAATGCAGGAACATATAATGAAAGCTAATGCGGAAAAGGAGTCTTATGAAAAGACGAGAGTTGAAATGGTGGCGGGAATTTCTCATGACTTAAGGACTCCATTAACGGCAATTAGAGGAACAATAAAAGGTCTCAAGGATGGGGTTGCTACAACACCTGAATCAAGAGAAAAATTTCTTGATACAGCTTATAGAAGAACGATAGAAATGGATCGGCTTTTGGAAAGGTTATTTTATTTCTCAAAGCTTGAAACAGGTAATATGCCACTGATTTTTGAAAAGACAGAGTGGAGTGAGTATCTGGAAGCCTATGTGAAAAGATACAAATTATTGATAGAGAATGAATCTATTAAAATTAAAACAAAAAATGTAAAAAAAGGTTTGTTTTCAAATATTGACCGAGAACAAATGAATCGAATACTTGACAATATACTGGAAAACAGTAAAAAATATGCAGAAACAGATAAGCTTGAAATTACCATTAATATTTTTGAAGAACATACATATGTAGTACTTGAGATCTCTGATAATGGCTGTGGAGTTTCAGAAGATAAGATTCCCCATATTTTTGAACATTTTTATCGAGGTGATGAGTCAAGGAATATAAAAGAAGGAAATGGTCTAGGTCTTTACATTGTAAAATATCTAGTGGATGCTATGGGAGGCTCAGTAGATGCAGAAAACAGCAACGGTCTTACTATTCGAATAAGACTACCAATTTTGGATGAATGAGGTGATTTAGATGAATGCAAAATATAGAATTCTAATTGTCGAAGATGATGATGATATCAGCATGGTAGAACAGGCTTATCTGCACGCTAGTGGGTTTGAAACATTCATTATAAGTGATGGACATAAAGTACTTCCACTTCTGCATGAGGAAAATTTTGACTTAATAATACTGGATCTCATGCTTCCCGGGAAGAATGGTTATGAGATATGCAAAGAGATAAGAGGTGAACTTAATATTCCAATTCTCATGGTAACGGCAAGGACGGAATCTTTTGATAAGATTCGTGGTCTGGGACTTGGCGCAGATGATTATATTACTAAACCTTTTGATCCCGCTGAGCTTGTAGCAAGAGTAAATGCAAATATAAGACAGTATAGTCGATTAACAGAAGCAAATCAGATAGAGTTGGATGAGAAGGGCGATGAGATACTAATAGGTGATATTCGAATTCTTCTGCATGGATGGAAGGTCTATAAGGGTGAACAAGAAATTCATTTTCCTAACCGAGAATTTGAATTATTAAAGTTTATGGCTGAAAATCCTAATATTGTTTTCTCGAAGGAGCAATTGTTTGAAAAAATATGGGGATATGATTATGTTGGGGATAGCGCGACGGTTATGGTGCATATTAATCGTATTCGTGAAAAAATTGAGGATGACAGTAAAAACCCAAAAATCATAGAGACAGTATGGGGTGCGGGATACCGGTTGAATAGATAAGATGAAATTATATGGTTATTAGGTTATTCAGTGGAAGATAGAGGCTTTGATAAGTATCCTCTAGGAAAAAAACAAGAAAGATAGCAATAAAAGCTCGAAATGCTTGTTAGAGTAGCAAATTATAATTATTAATTAAATTGAAAAAAAGAGAGTTTAGGATTTGTTTAGTTTTATACCTTCTGTTTGTTTAATGTGATTGGATATTATTATCACATAAATAAACAGGAGGTATTTTTGTGAAGATTTTAATTGCACTATATATACGGGAGGTCATGTAATGAATATTAATACTAAGAAATCAGTAAAAAAGGCTATTCCTTTTATTCTAATGATATTCCCGTTTGTTTTTAGTGTCCCTATTGAGGAGATTTTCGAAAATGTAGTTCAAGTTAGCATTATGGAAATTCTAATAATTTTTATTTTGTTTGCCATTATCTTCAAAAGAAGCTTTTGTGGTTTTTTGTGCATGGTGGGGGCGCTGCAAAGGGCTGTTGGATATATAGGATTCAAGCTTTTAAAAAAAAGGGTCACAGTTCCTGCAACACTCGATAAATATCTTAGAGCAGGGAAATATATCATACTTACAGGTTTTATAGTATTATCCATTGCAAACGTCAAGGTTCTGCTACAAATCAGTCTTGATGATGTGTTTGAGCAATATAGCATAATATTTCCTGGATTAGCCTGGATAAGTATTATGTTGATGTTTGTAACAATTATTGGCTCATTCTTTATTGATAATTTCTTCTGCAAATATATGTGCATACAGGGTGCTGTCGCTGGAGTTGCAGGTCGGTTTAGCCCCAGTGGTATTGTCCGATGCGAAGATAAGTGCATTAATTGTACGTTATGTACAAAGAATTGTCCCTCAAATCTAGAGGTGCATAAAATGAAGAAGGTAATATCGGCTGAATGTTTTAACTGCCAAAAATGCATTGCTGTTTGTCCAAAGAAAGGGGTATTAACTAATAGTTTTGCAGGTATAAAAATCCCCTTAGTTTTGTTTGTAGCAATGGCAGGAATGGTTTTCATATTATTACCCTTTTTAATAACGCTATTTTTATAGATGGTGCTATGAGCAGGTGTCGATCCATTTCTATAACAATTATAACGGAACCCCAGAGGAATACTAATGTCAATATAATTTTGTACAAAAGTGCTAATATTATAATGTACAATCAATTGTTCTTTTGTACCTTAGATTGTTAAGCGACAAATTACCATCGGCAGCAACGACAAATTAATTTTCTATGACTTAAGCTTTGTAACGACAGATTAATACCGGGGCGACAGTTTCCCAGCGGGAAAACAACACATTCTTGTTCTTAGCTTTAAAAAATCTGATAGACAGTAGTCTCATTATTATACGATATGGTGACAAGGGGACGGGGGTATTGACACACGATAATTATATATGGCATTAATTACCACAGAAGTGATTTTTGTGCCAAGAGTGGCAAGGATAAAAAGTAAGAGTGGGATATACCATGTTATTATGAGAGGAATTAATTCGTCAGATTATGTTTGAGGAGAATGAAGATTGCTCTTCCTCCCACGGTAACCTGGTTTAATTTGGAGGCCACCATTCTTAATACTTGATCACCCACATCATGACCATAATTGGTCATTAAACTTTTAAAAGTCGATATCCACCATGGCTACAACATAATTGCCGCTGAGTTTCATCACTTATAATAGGCCTGGACAAGGGTAAAATAGTAAATTCGTATCTATAAGTGAAAGGATACTTTTTTATTTTACATAAGCTAAAAATGAGCTAGTGCTGCTTCGGATAGAAAGGATTTAAAGATGGGGAAAAAACTATTCGTATTCAATAAAATTGCCACTGTTTACGGTCTTTTTTTTAATTGGCAAGTGGGGAACTACCGCTACATTTTGAATAATGTCAAAGACGAGCTGGAGTTTTCCACCTATCAAAGCGTCATCGACATAGGATGCGGTACAGGAGCACTATGCAAGGTGTTTCAAGAATATGGTCTGGAGGTGACCGGGCTAGATCCTGCCGAAGCTATGCTTGCGATTGCTACGAAAAAGGCTGGGAAAATAGAACCAAACGAACCGTTTATTCGGTTTATTCGTGGCGATGCGCTTAATGGGCTCCCATTCCGTAAAAGAAGTTTTGACTTGGCCATAACATCCTATGTGGCCCACGGGCTTATGCCAAAGGAGAGGCTGATCCTTTACAATGAGATGAAAAGAGTGGCAAGGCATATAGTTGTTTTGTTAGACTATAACGAACACCGTTCATTGATTAGCGACATTGCAGAATGGCTGGAAGGCGGAGACTATTTTAACTTCATAGGAAACATCAGGGATGAATTAATGCAACAGTTCGGCAATCTTAAAGTCATCAATACCGGCAAGCGTTCTGCGATGTATATTTGTAAAATAGACTAATGCATTACTAAGTTTTCTCGCCGGGACAGCAATATATATGCAGTTCTTAAACATTTCAGTGACATCGTACTAAAGCTAATGACAAAGCTTGCTCAAGGAGAGCAGACCGGAAAAGAAAAAGGCTGGGTGACTATAGAGGAAGTGGAAGCAGAGCTGGGGATTTAGAATGAACAAGCTGAAAATTTCACCTGAAGCCAGAAATGATTTAGTGGAAATTAAAAATTACATTTCTCAGGAACCTAATAGTTCACAGGCTGCTGAAAAATTAATATCAAAAATAACGAAGAAAATCCGAGGATTATTGGATTATCCTGGGATCGGGGCATCTCTATCTTCGGTTATTGACATTCAAACAGAATATCGATTTCTTGCTTGTGCCAATTATCTCATATTTTACAGGTACGAAGATGAAGCTGTTTATGTGATTAGGATTTTATACGGCAGGCGTGATTATGTACGCGTTTTGTTTAATGATTTATTAGAGAAAGAAGAAAAGTAGGATTCGATTTTGTTCTAAATTTATATACAGCCCGGGGCACTCTACACTGTAATAATGTAGAGTGCCTTGCTTGTTTTATCGTTATGAAAGCAGCTACAGTTGATTTGGATTTCGCCCTGCTGGTTACTTTTTCTTCCTTCGAATCGATTAGCCAACGGCTTAGAATTTGGCTGAATCTCTCTGGACGAATAGTGTCTATTGCTCTTAAAAGGGATTATCCCGAAATGCGCTATTTTGAGACAGTCCCTGCTGTATAGATTATCCGAGGATTTTCTTCAGATCTTCATCAGGTGTCGAAATCGGGGAAATGTTAAAGTTGTCCACTAAATAATTCAGGACGTTAGGAGAAACAAAGGCCGGAAGTGTTGGCCCAAGGTAGATGTTTTTTATACCCAAAGACAGCAGTGTCAGTAAGATGCTGACCGCCTTCTGTTCATACCAGGAGAGAACCATGGTAAGAGGCAGTTCATTCACACTGCAGTCAAAAGCTTCAGCAAGTGCTACCGCGACACGAATCGCACTGTAGGCATCGTTGCACTGCCCCATATCCATGATACGAGGTAGTCCGCCGATTTCTCCCAAATCCAAATCATTGAAGCGGTATTTGCCGCAGGCCAGCGTCAGAATCACACTGTCCTGAGGTGTCTGGCGAACAAACTCGGTGTAATAGTTACGACCAGATTTGGCGCCGTCACAGCCGCCGACCAGGAAGAAGTGCTTAATGGCTCCAGCTTTAACGGCATCGATCACCGTATCTGCAACCGACAGTACAGTACCATGCCCAAAGCCGGTTGTTACCTGTGCTCCTCGGTATAACCTCCCAGTTCCAGTGATTACCTATATGTGGACAGAAGCGCCTTGTCTAGAGAACTATGCAAAATGAGAGATGAAGGGCTCATAGAGTTTAAAAAGAACCACTTTTGCGTGTCCCCCGTGTCACCCAAGAAAACAATTCTTTTCTTGCAATAATTTGCTTATAAGTGTAGAATTTTATAAAATACATTGGTGATTCACAACATTTACATACTTTTTCCGAACTTGAGGACCTAAAGTAAATGCCATGGTATCAAGTCATTGGGTATACCGGGAAACGGGTGTGCCTCCCACTGTGGAAAGGAGAACCTATATCCAAACGGATGCTATTAAGGGGCAAGTTTGTTCTTTCACAGACTTGCCCTATTTTAATAGTTATTCCAGCCCGGTACTGCTTTCTGCCGGGCTTTTAGTATTTCTAGGATAATTAACATTCTAGCTGTAAAATATGGAGGAGATTAACATATAGATAGTATAGGATTAATTAAGTCGATAATACGAGGCGAGAAGCTTATATTGAAACTTATATATAGATAGAGATATTAAGATAGAGAAAGATTGGGGGGATTAAAATATGCTTTGTATATTTCAAAATGGGGAATATTAGTTCCTCTTTTTTAGTTTATAGCCATATCGCAAGTTGTTACATGTAGTATTTGGATAATGACAAGAAAGAGATTAATATGGGGAAATGAGGAGGTGGCAAACCACTACAGAGGAAAACAAACCTAAGATAAAACAGGAAAGAGGTGGGTTTTATGTTGAATAAGAAAAAAGGGTGGGGTAAATTAGTTGCCCTGTGCTTAATGTTTGCATTGCTTTTTGGGTGTAGCGGCTTAATGATGCCGGATACGGTTGATGCTACTGGCAACAATAATCAGACAAACAATGACATTATTAGGATTGCTGAGGCATCGACAATTGATGTTCTCTTCGATGGTGAAATTGCTTTAACACCGAATGAGACCTTTAGCTTGACTGCTTATACCTCAAATGAATCTTATACTGTCAGCAAAACTACACCACTGGGTGCACTTCAGGCAGCCGCAACTGCCAGTGGTTTTACCTTTGACATTACTGACAAGAAATATGACTCATCAAAGGTTCTCCTGTTAGATAATATAGGAAACTATAAATATGTTAAGGGCGGGAGTAAGTGGTATGCTTACGTCAATGATGTCTATAAAGATGGCTATGACAATGCTGCTGATGGCTTGAACCTGATAGAGCTCGTAGACGGGGACCGGGTGGAATTCTATTATGCTGCCGGTATTGCTACTCCCACTGACTATAATGCGGTTAAGGCAGCAGCTACCGCAGCCGTAAAAACCGTTGCCCGTACAGGTGTTGCCCCAACGGAATGGACCCTGCAGCTCTCGGGGGCGAAGGATGAAAAGGTAAGCAAGGCGTACTTCGAGAATGGTCTTGCCTGTGCTTCCTCAACCCATAAGGTGTCCTGGACCGACGCTGATGGTAATGTCTGGGGAGGCGTACCATTATGGTTGCTAGTTGGCATGGTTGACGATAACCCCGATGTTGGTGTTAAGCACTTCAACTTTAACGATGACCTCGCTGCCCAGAAGTATCAGGTTAATGTTATAGCGGGAGACGGGTGGAAGGCCACCCTCGATAGCGATAAAATTGCCCGCAATAATGGGTATATTATCGCCAATACCCTTAACGGCGAACCTCTCCCGCAAAAGCTTGATTCAGGAAAAGGTTCCTGGCCTTTGCATCTGAAAGGTGAGGCTATTTTTGGTGGACAACAGGTAGGCAATGTTGTTAAGATCGAGCTGTCAAATCTTCCTCAGCCAGCTGCGGGATGGACCCTGGAATTGAGCGGGGAAGTAGGGGATACCATCACCCAGGAGGAGTTTGAAGAAGGACTGGCCTGTACGGGGTCAGGTCATTATAAAGAATGGACTGATAAGGAAGGTAATGTCTGGTCGGGTGTCCCCCTCTGGGTACTTTTGGGTGCGGTAGATGACATCGAGAAAGGTAAGCATTGGACTTTTAATGAATCCCTGGCTATAGGTTATACTGTAAAAGTTAGTGCAGCAGACTTTAGCAAGACTTTTAACGGGGCTGATATAGCTAAAAGTGATAACTATATTATAGCTAACAAGATGAACGGTAAACCTCTTACCGACTCATATCCGTTGCGCCTGGTTGGTGCTGGTGTTACTAAAACCGATGGTTCAGGGGGACTTGGGGGTAAAGCTGTCGGTAACATTACTAAGATAGAAATACCAGAGTTGCAGACTCCAGCGGCTGTCGAAGGCAGTTGGAACCTTACTATGACCGGCAAGATTAGTGATGTTTTTTCACAAGAAGAGTTTGAGGCTGCTCTTGCCTGCCCAAATTCGGGCCACTTTGTACAGTGGACTGACGGCAATAATGATGTATGGTCCGGCATACCTCTATGGTACCTAACCGGCTGGGTAGACGATCGGCAGCCTCATAAGTACAATGCTAATCTGGCCACCGCTGGTTATACGATACTGGTCAAGGCCGGAGACGGCTATACCAAGGATTTTTCCAGCAAGGATGTAGCCTGGAGTAATGACTATATAATTGCAAATAAATTAAACGGAAAACCCCTAACTGATTCATGGCCACTGCGCTTGGTTGGTACCGGTGTTGCTAAAGCGGATGGCTTTCTAAGCGGTACCAGTGTTAGCAATATTGCGGAGATTGCATTAACCTCTTTTGAGACTGCCGTTCCTATACCAGAAGTGCGTATTATTAAGTACGGCGAGGATCATACCACTATCCTCCAGGAAAAAACCGTTGATTATTTATGGATGCAGAGTAATCTGGAAGTGATTGGCGACGGCACCACGGTATATCGCTACGAGGGAATTACCAACAACCCGGATGATGTTTGGGATGCTGACGAGACCTATCCCGGCGGTTACAAGGTAGCCAATGCCGTAAAAGGTAGCCGTATCAAGGACCTTTGCGAGCTTGTGGGTGGCATGGGCGCCGGTACGGAAATAGTATTTGTTGCTAAAGACGGCTTCGAGACCAGGCTTCCTTACTCCTCCATATATACCGACCCTTCAGTGCAAGCACGACAGGGGGATGCGATTTTGGCCTGGTGGGGTGATGGGAAATATGTACCCGACTATGCAGATGGTATGCGTTTATTCTTCACTCCGGAGGGTGACAACGTTTACGGCCAATGGGATATGCATGAGACCCTTCCGGAAAAATACTGGCACTACTATTATGGTGATGGTGTCCAGTATCCTTCTTGCGCTGGTTTATCAGCCAAGTATATTTCAGAAATCAGGGTATACTCCGTACCTCAGGGTGATTGGACACTGGCGTTGGATGGTCAGGATATAGGTGGTTTACAATATGAAGTAAGCAAAACCTATTTCGAATCGGCTCTCGCCTGTCAGTTTGGCGCTAATCACAAGGCAAGCTACACTGATTCTAAAGGGCGGGTCTGGGAAGGTATGCCTCTGTGGTTCCTGCTTGGATTCGTTGATGATGCTGATCAACACTCCAGTAAGGCCTTTAATGATGTACTGGCCAAGGCTGGGTACCAGGTAGTGATTACCGCTGATGATGGTCATTCGATAACTATTGATAGTAGAGATATTGATCGCAATAACAACTATATTATCGCCAATTCGCTCGATGGGGCGCTTATACCTGAGTCTGATAGCAGCTGGCCGCTCCGCCTGGTTGGAGCAAATGCAAGTGGAGCAACATCTATTTCCCAGATTGTGAGCATCAAACTGCTTAAATCCTTTAAAGACTGGCCACTTAAATATGAGCCGGTTCACAGCACACACGATTGGAATATTATATTCAGTTTGCCAGTATCAAAAAACCAGAACCTGGACGATCACATTTATGTAACTAATGTTACTGGTAAGAAGGAACCTGTTACCTGTAGAGTCAATCCGGAAAATCCCGAGGGCATCCAGGTATTACCACCCCAAGGAGGCTATCAGCCTGGGGCAAGCTACACTTTGTGGATTAATGGTAGTTTAAAATCTGAGGCTGGTAAACCCCTTAAACAGGCGTACAAGCTTCAATTTACGATTGCCAATTAAGCCCGATAAGATGAAATATTCTTCGTAAGCCATATTAATTGTTACCTCCGGAAAAAGAGGCGGCCTAAGGGCCGCCTCTTTCCAAAATATATGGAGGCTGCTTATTACTGTGTCTCCCAGCTAGCTGCCTCCATATCTCCATATATTAAACCTGCAATTTAGTGGCCGTCAAGCGTAAATTCCACCAGTAAAGTTGGCCGTTTAGATTCCTCAAAATACCGTCTGCTCCTAAATCCCAACAATCCATTATTTTCTAAACCGGTGATAATGAAACCCTGGTTATGTTCAGGATGTTGGTGCCATTCTCTGGCCAGATCGCTTATATCAATATTCAGGAAACGAAAATGCTTGGGTTTGATCTCCGTAGAATAGTGCTCGGTAGTACTGCTCTGTGGTTGCGTGTTCCAGGTGATCGTACTTTCATTCCAGGCTTCAATTACCGGCCTTATTGTTAGTACCGGGTTGTTATAAGCAACCTCGTTTCTACACAGGTTTAATACCAGGTTAGCCTTAATGATCCTCGCCTGCTTGGATAGTGGTTGCATGTCAAAGTGCAGAAATGAGTGATAAATATCCCCGGAGGAAAGATCACGGCCTATATAGTTTGATAGTGAGTTTCTATAGTTGTGGTTGGCATAATATTTGCTAATATAGCTATCTTGATTGGGGGTTATGATTAGGACTTTTAATTGATTCCCTTCCCGGCGGGACTCGGCGGTAAAAGAGGACTGACCCTCTATATCATTATTAACATCAATAGCAAGCTCGTTCTTAGTTTCGGGATCAGCTATCCTGGTTCTTGCCGGGTCACTTTTCTCCCCATTAACTGAAGTGGCTTTATCAGAAAGCTTCTGCATCAGTTTCTGGAGCAAGGCAGCATGTTTCTTCTCGCTGGAAAGTATGTTTCGTGTTATTTCTTCCTGCAAATTCGGATCTGGCATCTGGGAAGAGATATCCTGATATAGTTCCAGTAATTTCGATTTCTTTTCCATAGCCGTGGCTAACATGGAGTTAAGGTCTTTTGAGTTCATTGGAATAACCACCTCCAAAGATTTATGCACCATCTTATGGTACTGGCGTGGAAAATGTTCCATATAAACACAATAATTTCTAAATTATCTTTCCGAGCCCGGATATAGTTTAAGTATATTAAAGCTTTCCGTTTGCCTCATTGGCATAGAGGAAGCAGTAACCAAATGAAATGGAAAACATATAATGAAATTACCGCAAACTACCAGGCGGATAAAAATTTGGGAGGTGAAGAGGAATGACATGTCCAAACTTCAAACAAATGGTATGGGAAGCGATTGCAGATGAAATTGGTGCGGTAGCTATGTATGCACAAATGGCCAATATGGTGAGCGATGTAGAGCTCAAGACCCTGATACTCAGTATTGCTGGTGATGAGTATGGACACGCTAAATTCTGGTTAGCAGTCTATAACCTGGATGACTAAACAGACAAGGCGAGAGTTCGTTAGCTCTCGCCTTAACAAAGCAGGGGGACGTTCTTTTTGCTTCCAAGATTATTGTTTGATTTAATGGGCAAAAACAATGGATGTGGTATGCTAGAATTTTTCCCCACATTCTGCACAAAACTTGCTGCCGGGGTTTACTTTTGCTCCACAGGACGGGCAGAATTGCGCTGCTTTAAGTTTGGCCCCGCATTCCGGACAGAACTTGGCATTGCTGGCCAGGGGCGCCTCGCATTCCGGACAACTAGCCCGCACATTCTCCCGCCAATTCTCCAGACCAAGTTTCTTGTCCTCCTCGGCCATGGCAGCATGTGCCCATATCTCCTCCACTGACTTACTGGCCTGGGCCGCAGCCATTTCTACTCCCAGGTCAGGGGCACATTCTTTACACAGCCCTTTTTTCTTGTTCCAGCACTTCTGGCGGCACACCCAGGATGAACAGCGCGGGCACTGTATAAAATCAGGTTTTAGCTCGTTGCAGGCATCTTCAAAGGCATCATCGTGTGATTTCTCCCAGGAAGCAGACCTGACTCTTTCACTAACGTCAGCTGCACTACTAAATAATCCACCCAGCAAGCTGCCGGCAGTATCCAATACGCCGGTTACTGTACCGGTAATACTCGGTTTAAAGCGTGTCCGGTAACCGCTTCCGCAGCGGTCACAGTAAAACTCGAATTGAAATCCCTTATTGGTGCTGAGATCACTATAATTTTTAACAAATTCTATCCGGTCCGCCATAGAATTTTAACCCTCCTTCAATTTGATTGGCAAGCTCATATTTATTAGTAATTTTAGCATATACAAACACCAGTAGGGGAGGGAATTATCTCGGCATTACATAACTTATGCCGGTTTTTTAATTCGCAGCTTAAACCCCATGCCTACAGAGTGCAAGCAATCATGAAAATGGGGTTATCGCAGAAGAGTTCTTTTGACATAGGAAAAGGCAGATTTTTGTAACGTCAATTATATGGCTCCAATGCGTTATAATTGATGAAAAAGTCATTAAAGAAAAAATATAGCTGACTCTACTGTAGAAACCCCTTTTTGACGCAGAAGCTAGCAAAGAAGGTGAGAAGATGGATGAAAAAGATTACCTGCAAAGCGAAGGGGAACATGATGATACGATAGATGAATACCTGGAAATGCCGGAGGAAGAAGAGGCCTCCGCTGGGAGCAAACGAAGCCGGCCGGTTTTCAAAATCGGAGCTGTCGTAATTTTGTTGGCTTTTATAGCTTTTGCCTATGCCTGGCTGCCATTTTTGTGGCCGCCTCATCTGGATTTTTTACAACAGGACCAGGCTTTATCTGAGGAAGATTTGGTGCTTCGTTGTAAACCGGCGGTAGTAAATATTCAGGCCAAGAAAACCGGGGATGCGTTGAGCAGTCAGGGAACCGGTATTAACCTGGAAGCCGAGGGGATGATAATTACCAATCGTCATGTGGTGGAAGGGGCAGAATCGGTTAAGGTTAGCTTTAGCGATGAAAAGAGCTATTTCAGCCGGGACCTGGAAATCATTGATGGCTATGACCTGGCGATGATAAAACTGAAAGCCAAAGATTTGCCCTTCGTGGCTGTGGAAACAGAGCAGCTAGTGGAGTTGGGACAAATTGTTACCATTATCGGTAATCCCCGTGGATTCCAGCGCATATCTTCCCGGGGAGAAGTGAAAGAGTATTTTGAAAGCGATAGCGGAATGCCAGCGTTTACTATCAATGCCACCATCGCTCCCGGCAGCAGCGGCAGCCCGGTATTGGATGAAAAGGGGTGCCTGGTAGGCATCATTTTTGCCATTGGAACCGTTAAGCTCAATGGTGAAGAGCAGGAGCGGGCCCTGGCTATTCCCGCCACTGCCCTGAATTATAGCGAAACGAGATGAGAATTTGTACCCCGTTTCTTTATAGAGGTCGGTTCCGGTTAACAAAACAGGCGGCGGGTTCTATCCCCCAACTCATTGGAGCGCTGTGTTGAAACAGCTCCGCAGTTTCCCCCGATGCTTAAAGAAAGAATAGAATCCCGGTCCCCACTTTAGCAGGGACCGGGATTTAGCGCCTTAATAACTCTAAAGTATTAGATGCTTATAGTGGAAGAGTACCAGACATTGCTCTTTTTTATGAGAAAGATATGCTGGCCGGTAAGCTGGGCATTGGTTTTAAACCACAGGTTGCTGTCGCTGTTGGCCGTAAGCTCGCTGACCTGGCTATCGGGCTTTATCTGGAACATGCAGGTAAAGCTGGACAGGTCGAGATTCCCCAGTTTGTATTCACTGTAGCTGTTGCCATCATGTTCTCCGCTCCTGCCGGTAGCAACGGCAGTTACTTTAACGGGAGCTGTCCAGTCCAGAATAGCTTCATAGTTCTTATCGTCTTTGTCTACGACTTTAAGACAGTATTTACCAGATGCCTTTTGTACATTAAACCATAGGCTGCTGTCAGTATTGGGGGTAAGCTGCAGCGCATCAGCATTGTCCTTTTGCAGGATGATGGATTTGATATTATCCTGGGCCAGGCTGATTTGCCTGGTATCTACCTCAAGAATGTATTCTTGATATACCTGCCCATCATGCCCGCCTACTTTGCCCGTCTCTTTCAGGCTGGCAGCGATGACTGGCAGTTTTTCTACAACGGTAACTTCACAAGTGGCCGACTTGCTTGACTCGCCCCGGCTGGCAGTAGCGGTAATGGTAAGCGTACCGGTTTTATCGGCGGCGGCAGTAACCACTCCATTTTCAACAGTAGCCAGGCTGCTGTCACTACTGGACCAATTGACATTATTATCACTGCTGCCATCACTGTATTTAACGGTAGCCTGGAGGGTGATGGATTTACCCTGCTGGACAGTGGCTGTAGCCGGCAGGCTTACGGATGTAATTTCACCCTTGTTGTTCAAAAGTCGCTGCAGTATGCTTGCCATCTCCGCCCGGGTGATGGCACTGTTGGGGTTGAAGTTCCCATTGGGGTTGCCGGAGATAATCCCTTCCTGGTAGAGAACCAGAATATAACCGACATCCTCTCGGGAAATGAGAAGGCCATCCTTAAAGGGAATATTGGTGGTATCTGCCGGTTCCAATCCCAGAGCCTTGGCAATCATAACCACTACCTGGACGCGGGAAGCCTGTACGGCCGAGTGGAAACGGTTCAGTTTGATAATGCCCTTTTTAGCGGCTTTATCAGCATCTCCCCTTAACCAGGCCGGAACATCGGCTAATTTACTTTGCTCTTCATCGGTTGCTACTTCTTCATCGCTTGCATCCCTGGCAGTATCGCCGGCAGCCACACGCATGGCCAAAGAAAGAGCTTCGGCTTGAGTTAGCTTCTGATCGGGTTTAAATGTCCCATCAGGATAGCCCCGCAAAAGCCCAATAGCGGCCATTTCTTCGATACACCGCGCTCCCCAGTGACGCTGGCTATCGGTAAAGCGTATAGCTTTGCCTTGAACGGAATTATCGCTGTTATAGAGCCGGTACTCCTCGCATAGGGATGTTTTTACCCGCTCTTGCAGGGATTTCTTGACCGCCTTTTGTTCCTGTTTAGCTACTTTCTCTTCCTGCTTGATAGCTTTTTGTTCCTGCTTTACCGACTTTTCTTCCTGACTACGGCTTTCCATTTGTTTTTGTTGGCCTGGGGCTGATAGCTTTTGGCTGTTTTCTGCTTTTGGATTGCTATTGCTATTGCTATTGCTGTTTCCCAAGCCATGGCCGTTATCCGGTTTGGCCATTACCCCCGTGGACAGCAACGCTACCAGCAGCAGAGCCAGTATGGACGACAGGGTTCTCTTCATAAATCTTTCCTCCTTTAGCTGTTCTTATTTATATATACGAAGGAGGAAATAGTTTTTGGGGGCATCAAGATGATATTTGTTAAATTTCCTATTTGGTCAAGATGCGGTCGAATACCATAACATGCATCCAAAAATCATTCTCCGGTTCAATATCATAGGTTTGATGAATGACCCTGGCTTGCAATTTTTCCTCAAAATAGGGAACACCCCCAACCGGTAGCATTCTAAACTTTTTTTACTTTATCAGCCTCATATTATTTCGAAAGAAAAACCCGCTTCCAGGCTTCGCAGTCCAAAAACGGGCTTTGTCTACAATTAATAGGGACTATCCTTAACAGATAGTCCCATTGATAAACTAAAGCGTTTACAATTTATTCTTCAAAAGCCTCACTTACTTTCCATACCTTCCAAACATTGCCGACCAAATCCGGCCCGGGTTTTAGTGTTTGTTTGCCAGGTCTCCATCCGGATGGGGTTGCCTCTGTTCCTCCCGAAGCTCTAACCAGTTGGAAGGCTTGAATCTGCCGGATAGATTCCTGGACATTTCTGCCGACCGGCGGCGTTAATACTTCAAACCCCTGAATAATCCCGTCCGGATCAAGGATAAATCTTCCCCGGGTTTCAACGCCACTGTCTTCATCATAAATGCCATACATTTTACCAATACTGCCATCCTGGTCTGAGAGCATGGCAAAAGGAATATCCCGATTTATCATTTTGGATAATTCATGGTCATTCCACATTTTATGTACAAAGATACTGTCAACACTACAGGAAAGAACCTCGACACCTAAATTCTTGAACTCTTCATACTTTTCAGCAACTGCTGAAATTTCAGTAGCTCAGACAAAGGTAAAATCACCTGGATAAAAGCACAATAGCACCCATTTGCCTTTTAACTCCGAGAGACTTATGTTGAAAAAATTGCCTGCTGAATAAGCAGAAGCAGTAAAATCCGGGGCTGGCTTACCTACTTTTACCATAGATGGTTTCGCCTCCTTGATAATATTTTGCTCGTTTCCTTCATTTGCGATAGGGGGCTTTTTAATAGGGGGCCTTTGACAACCTGCTTTGAATTCTTCCGGCATAAATCGAACCTCCTTCCCATGTATGGATTATAACATAATATTATAGTATAGCACAAGATTCGCCAAACAGCTTTTATTAAATCCCGTTACCAATTCACCTTCTGGAACCAACATGGTCTACCCAATCGAAAGCAATTCCCATCAGAAGCGTATATATCCCACTTGTTAGCAACGAAAATATGCTAAGGCTCTAACTGGAATACTTTCTTCTTTTGTATTTCCAGACAAATAACAAGCCAAGCAGAATACTTAATGTTGCGACAGCCACATAGGCTATTTCTGTGCTAGTAATTCTGCTGCTTAAAGCTCTACCTCCGAAGGGGCCGTCGGAGCGATTATATTAGGAAAACAAACTGCCTTTTAAAATGCGGTCTGTCTAAACCGCGTTCTGACGGGTGTTGACTTGGATGTATTCAGCTACTCGGCGGTACTCGTCGGCAAATTTCAGTTTGACGCTGATATTGCCGTTTTCGTACGCCTTGATTTGCTCTACAAGTTCAATCAAAACATCCCTGGTCAGTTTGTCGATGTTTTCATGCTTTCTGAAAGTTGCTAAGAACGGGTTTTCCGTATCAATCCCATTTTTAAGCTCTGCCTTTTCTTCGTAGAGGCTGCTGATAACCTCGCTGATGGCTTCCATTTGCCGCTCGTAATCTTCCTGCATATGGCGGTAATCCTTGTGGGCAATCTCTCCGCCTTTCCAGTCCTGATAAATGCTTTGCTTATAGCGCATAATCTTGGAAAGCTTTTTTTCCTTGGCCGCTATCAATTCATTCAGGCGTATGGACTGGCTTTTCTGCAAGGGAGCGGTGTTAATGCGTGAAACCGTTTCGGAAAAGGCTACCGCGATATAAACCTGTTGCCTGATGGCGTACAATACGCCTTGTCCAAGATGATCGTGCCTGATTGTGTGCTTGGTGCAGGCTGCTTTTGACTGGTCTTTATAGGTGCGGCAATAGTAATATGCATTTCCTTTGACCTCGCTCCGGGTCATAGCCTTGCCGCAATCGGCGCAACGGAGAAAACCGCTGAACAGGTACAGGCTTTTTTGTTCCGGTGCGGTTCGGGTGTCTCTTCTCAAAAGCTAACCAGTTTTGCATTATTATCTTCATCTATGTAGCTCAAGTCGGGCAAAAACGTCATATGCGCCATTGTCTTCCAATCGTAAACTTTTTTGTTCCCGTTGATGCTTAAAATTAGTACGTCATACCTTCCATCTTTTTCATTTAATGCATATATATAAGTTTTTTCTTCGGGAAGGGATGCAATCATCTTAATATCAGAATCGACTTTGACTGTTTGCTGTTCTTGAATCCAACTGACATCCGCTCCGAGTGCTTCTGAAACAGCCCTGATCGGAACATATACGGAATTGTTAATCATTTGAGCATTTAATCCGGTAAATTGCCCATTGATATAAATTAAGATTCCCTGGGCTGCATAGGCACTACCTACGAGCATAGCTATTGCACATGACACTGTAATTATAAGATATAACCATTTTCTCTTAAACAAACTTAGTCCCTCCAGTTAAATGACTTTTCTTTTGCATCGATCATATATAAGGTCATAAGTGAAAGACCTCCATTGATGTAATGTGCAATAAATTTGTTAATTCTCTTGTGTAAAAACGCTCATCGGGTCAATGTACTCACCGTCAATAGTCAGGCTAAAGTGTAGATGATTGCCTGTTGATTTGCCGGTCGAGCCAACATAGCCGATAACGTCGCCTTGTTGCACGGTATCGCCCTCTGCAAGTCCTTCTGCAAATCCAAACAATTGCGAGTAAAAAGTCTGAATATCGCCGCCGTGATTCAAAATGACATAATTACCAGCTGTTTCATTATCTCCTATATCTCCTATCTCGACGACTGTTCCCTTATCGGCGGCAAGTACAGGTGTGCCTTCAGGTGCCGGAATATCAATCCCGTTATGAAACACCATTTCCTTCTTCACGGGATGCATGCGGGTACCATATGCAGCGGAAATACGATTATACCCCGTTACAGGCCACAGATATTTCCCGTCGATATTGCTATCGTTTGGCGTATTTGATTCCGAAACAGACGATTTTTCGTCCTGTGGGTTGGCGGTTGATTCCTGCATAACATCCGAATCCCGGATAGTATCATCCGGCTTAGGTTCGTTAATGCCGTTTATAGAATATTCGCCGAGGTTCTCATTCAAATCGGTATCCTCTCCTGTTACATTCATGAATGATGCCATCGCAAAGACTGTAAAACATAATGTAGCAGCGATAACAAATGAAATAATAACAATTCGTTTTGAGGTATTTTTTACGTTCATCATATGTGTCAGCCTTCTTTCAATTCCTTTTTTTGATTCGGCAAGTGTAGCGTATATGCCCGAATGTTGATTTACAACCCTGCACAGGACATTGAGGATCGTTTCGCCATAAAATTGCCGTTCTTCCATGTTCATATCAGATACCACCTGCTCGTCACACGAAAGCTCGCAGAAAGTGTCAATGTTTTTCGTCAGCCGGTACGCGGCGGGATTAAACCAATGGATTGCGTTTGCCACAAGCGTCAGAGATTTCACCCATAAATCACGCCGCTTGAAATGAGTAAGCTCATGTTTGAGAATAACTTTAAGCTCTCTTTCGCTCAGTTCCACTTCGGGCAGTATTAAAAATGTTTTGAACAGGCCGGCAAGCATGGGTGTTTTAATGATATTGTTTGACAATAACCGGAGTTTGCCCTTTATACCCATTTCAGTCATCGAGTTTTTTAGTGCCAGAAGTGTTCCCGTATCATCAATTTGCAAACTTGTCCGCATGATTTTCCGTCTAAACCGGACAAGCTGAATACCATACAAAATAATGAACACGAAAACCCCAACAAGCCATATAAGCGGCAAAAATGATAAAACTGTTTTTAGTATAAAGGCAGTCGTTACAGGCGCGGCAGGCGTTACGGCAGTAGGGTCCGTCTGCGGTAAAGCCTGCCCGGTTTGTGGTAGTAATATATCCGTTTGTTGTACGGTTATCATATCATTAAGAATGACAGGCACATTTGGAAGCCCCTGATTCGTCGTACTTGGCATATTTGAAAAAAGATTACCGCCAACAATTCCAACAGGAACAAGCAGAAACAATACCACTAAGATGTACATACAATAATGCCATGTTGCGGTTAGCGTTTTTGTTGTCAAAGGACGCAAAAGCGCCAAGCACAAAACAAGCAAGATACCCGTTGCCGACATCAAAAGTACGGCGATAAACGCTGTGTTCATTCTTTTGCCTCCTTTTGTGAAAACCACTGTTTTAGTTCGGCTATTTCCTCGGCGGTCAAGTCGTTGCCCTCGTATAAGGCTGTGATAAAACTCTTTACAGAACCGTCATGTACAGAGTTAAGAAAAGTTCGTGTTTCAAACTGTTTGTATTCGCTCTCGGTAATCAGTGGTATGTACTCGTTTGACCGCCCATGCCGTACAGAGGTCAAAATACCTTTTTCTATCAATCGGGCGAGAAATGTTAAAACCGTGTTTGGCTTCCACTCCCTGTTAATCGTTTTTAAGTCGTCAAGTAATTTTGCAGAGGAAACCGAGCGGCCAGCCGCCCATACAAATTGCATGACTTCTCGTTCAGCGTCCGACATCTTTTGAAGTTTACTCATAAAAGTCACCCCCATTCATTATACTACATCGTGTAGACAATGACATTCTACATCATGTAGGGATGTGTGTCAATAGTGCTTTGAAATTTTTTTCTATGGGATTACGGTAGATCCACGATTGACAATTCAATAGTTTTCGCTGTGAGTGTGGGCGGATACTATCATATGGAAAAACTCATGGAATACCCATCAGGTTTAGGGCTAAGCTAATTCAAAATTTTTCTTGAAGGAGTAACGACAAAAGCGTTACAATATTATCAGAAGGAGCTGATTAGCGTGGAAAAGACTACGACTTTAAACTTAAGAGTTCACCCTGACGTAAAAAGAAGGGCTGAGGAAGTTCTTTCACAACTCGGTATACCTATGTCCACAGCGATAGATATTTATCTGAAGCAGATTTCAATGACCGGCGGAATACCTTTTGCTGTAACTCTGCCGAAAGCACCGGTTTCCGTAAATGCTGATATGATGACAACGGAAGAAATTCATGCGAAGTTAAAGGAAGGATATAACGATATCGAAAAAGGTAATGTGCAGGATGCATCTGCTGCCTTTCGGAAATTTCGGAAGATACGCGTATGAAGCAGTATAAGATTCAGATAACTGACATGGCACTTTCCGATATGGAGGAGATTTATAATTATATCGCAGTGCAGCTACAGGCACCGGAAGTGGCTATGGGACAGTATAACAGAATAGCTGACGCAATTGAAACTCTTGATACGTTCCCGGAACGTGTGAAGTTAATGGAGACAGAAGAAGAACGTGTGCTGGAACTCAGGCAAATGCCTGTTGATAACTTTTCTGTGTTCTTCCATATCAGAGAAGATCGGGTATTCATTACAAACGTTTTGTACAGTGCAGCGATATAGCCAGGCGTTTACGTGATTCGGCCTCAGGCGGGGGAATTTGAGCCGAATAGAATAAGGAAAAGCTCTTGATATGTTTGTACATAATCCGGCAATTGTCGCAACTGATACAACTGTGTATAGATCCATGCAAATATTTGCACCTTTGCTGAATTATATTTTTGACATCCTATTGCTTTAATGTCTAAAAGCGACTGGTTGCGATATATTGCGATATATATTGTGACAATAAATCTATAATCGTAACTTCAGGCCAAATTGGCCCGAAGTTACGGTCATCCATACGTAAGCGCCGCCCATTAGTCCTTTGGGCGGCGTTCTGTGTAATGTGATAGCTTACGCTATCTTCGAAGCGGCCGCTGTTAATATAGTCTTCGGTCAACTGCTGCAAATATTTATGGTACAGCCCGCGGTACTCGGGTATTTCTAGCAGTTTGCCAATCAGGGGGCGCTCGCTCAGATTAACGGTAACCGGTGTATCGATGGGGAAGTTCACAGCTTTCTGGGCGCTGCTTATCTCATGCCCGGCAAAGGCCAGGTTGAAGTCCCAGGGCAGAATAGTGCATACCCCGTTTTCTTCATACAAGTAATAGTTGTGTTTCAGGCTGCCGACATAACTGTCAAAATTAACCAGAAAGCTATTTACGGCAAAGTATCGCAATATGGAATCGATATCCAGATACTTTTCCAGCTCACTTCCATTATTCAGTTGCTCAATCATGGTAATAATCTTTTTAAAATCGCTGTCGGTGACATTATAGGCCGCCATCTTTCTGATGCCGGTATAGTTGGCGGCATCTTCCCCGGCCCATTTCAAATCGGAACCGGCCCCCTCCGGGCGATATAGATGCCCTTCCAGGCTGCCATAATTACGCTTGACAAAACTCTCTTCCATAGCCTCCACTGCCAGGTACAGGCCCCAGGGTTTGCCGTTAATGCTTATATTGGCATAGGCATATTTAGGGGTGGCAACTCCCATATAGTCAAAGATTTCATAGGCCAGGTACTCTTTCATGTAGGTTTTATCCATAATAATGTTATTTAAAGCCAGCTTGTTCAAACCCATACACGCTTGCCCTTCGACATAGGCATCAAATTTGACCTTGAAGCTGAAACGATCGCTGTTTTTATCCTGCGCCACCATTCTCAAACTGGAGTTGCCTTTGGGCCTGATGCCTACATTGTGATAAGTATTGCCGTTTATAGTAATATCCGCCTGCCGGTATTCTTCCCGGGTAGCATTTTCTATAATCCAGTCAAAATCCTCCGGCTCCATTTCAATATTAATCTCCATGATTTGCTCTTTATTAAAAAGCTTACTGGCATATTCAGGCTCGGCTGGGGCAGCGCTATCCGGATGGTGGGGGTACAGCGTCAGGAAACTCGCAGCCAGAACAGCAAGTGACATCAGTATTAGCACCAGGGTATTCAGGTATTTACTCGTTATCATTGCTCTCACCGCCATTAAGACATATAGTCACCGTTGTAGCTTACCAGTACCGCATTATTTACCCCGGCGATACGGCTGACTTCATTAACAAATTGGGTGGACATATCCTTTAACCTTATTTCCACCGTCAGCTCCACTCCGCTGCTGGCCGCAACCGTTTTTGCTTTCACCACATCTATATCTCTTCCCAGACGGATAGTATGGCCAACCTGGTCGATGATATGCTGGCCCTCGCCCGAATTGATTATATGGAAGCGAAAACTCTTTTCACCCGGTTTGATTTAAGCCAGACTTTAAGCAGCACTCTCCTGGCTTTTGAAGCTATTTTTTATGAAAAGCATATAAGCCTGAAGCAAGAAATTCAAGAAGATATTTTCTTCAATGGGGAGAAGGAGAACATAAAGAAAGTCATCAGCATCTTGATTGATAACGCCATAAAGAATACCGGGGCCAACGGGAGCATTACCGTTCGGCTGGCCAGTGACAAAAATAAAATAGAGATGCGGATAAGCAACACGGGTGAAGGGATTCCCGCTGAAGATCTGCAAAAAATATTCGAACGCTTTTACCGGGTGGATAAATCCCGGAGCCGGGAAAACAGGGGTTATGGTTTAGGACTGGCTATTGCGAAATCAATTATAGAACAACAGCAGGGAAGGATTTATGCTACCAGCACTCCGGGGGCAGATACATCTTTTGTGGTGGAATGGCCCAGGACTTAATAACGCTTCTTCTTGTCTCTATATTCCATAGTCAGCGTTTTGCTGTGGGGAATTATCCCCAGCCCTCCGGGGAAAAATAGGTTTAACGAAAGAATATATTTTGAAAGTATACATGAGAAAGCCCTTATCAGGAAGGAACGGATACTATACAATTAAGGAGAAAAGTGAGGAATTTCTCTACTTCTGCTTAAGTTCAGGCAAAGAAAAAAATCTCTTAGTGAATGAAGAAATCCCACGACTATTCTTATGAGGAGGTTGTTTTATGAATAAAGTGGAAAAGGCGCTAATGCATGCTTTGTTTGTACACCTGCATCACAACACAGATAAGGCGATTAATTTTGGCTTGTTCAAGCAGCTAAATCAAAAAGTAGAGCAAATCTGGCCCGGAGCCTTATTGGTAGGGCCTGATGCCAATGATGATGCCGCCGTATTTCGTATTCCAGGTACAGATTGCTTTATTACCGCGAAAATGGAAAGCCACTGTTCACCCAGCGTACCCCGGCCTTATGACGCTGCTGCTACCGGAGCCGGGGGGGCTATGCGCGATGTGGTAGCCATGGGAGCCCGGCCCATATTCCTGCTGGATTTCATCGGTACGCGTCCCCTGGAACAAGAAGTTATTGTTGGCCCCTGTGGATTTGCCGGAGAATGTACCTGTGGCCAATGTGAAATAATGAGCAGCCAGGACAGGATTAATCTGATGCTTGAAGGGATGGCCAAAATGTGTGAAACCATGGGCGTATTTGTGGTTGGAGGTGGCTTTTCCACCTCATTCAGTGATATAGTACCTGCTGTGGTAGTGGCGGTAATTGGCCAGCAAGTTACGGAAAAACCCCTTACCAAACCGGCAAAATCTGCTGGTGATAAAATCATCATAATCGGGGGGACCGGTACTGATGGCAACGATACCCTGTATAGAGCCGGTTTGGTGCCGGTAATGCAGCCGGCTCTGGCTTTATTTGCGGAGGAGAAAACCACTATGGAGGCTACCTTGGCCGCTTTCACCACCGGGAAAATCAAGGCTTGCTCGGACCTGGGCGCAGCCGGAATTGGAGCGGCGGTATGTGAGTCAGCCCGCTTTGGAGGATTGGGAGCCCGGGTGGAACTGGATAAAGTCCCGGTAAGAGAGGCTAATATTACCCCGGAAGAGATATTTATTTGTGAAACTCAAGCCCGCATGCTGCTTCAAGTCCAGCCGGAAGATGTGGACGAAGTACTGGAGGCCATTCGCAGTAGAAATGGCATTGCCGCCGTAATCGGCGAGATTACCGATCAGGATTATAATGTTTTCAGCTACCAGGGTCAAACGGTGGCTAGCATAGTGAATAAGCCATCGCCGGAACTGCTGCAGGAATTAATGGTTTAAAGCTGTGGTTCCACTGCAAAAACCCCTTTTGTTGCATAGGTTGCATAAATATACAAAGCGAGCGATGGCGAAGCATGGGTGCAGCACCTTGCACCCTTCGGGTACTCCTGGTGTATCCTAGCGGATACAATTAAGTTGTACCGGCGAAGGCGAGCAGGCGACTGCGAGCGGTATATTTATACAAGCAAAATCACAAGAAAATAGAGAAGGGGAGAAGATGGTGACTGGCCCTTGCCGGATAGAGAGGGCGGGCATAAAAGATTTGCCTTTAATGCTCGAATTATGGAGATGCATACCCGGGCTGGGAGTGGGTAGTGGTGATGAAGAGGAATCCTTGCGCTTATTTATGGAAAGAAACCCCTCCACCTGTCTGCTACTGAAGGATGGAGAGCGTTTGCTGGGGACCGTGCTCGGGGGCTTTGACGGGCGCCGGGGATATATTTACCACCTGGCGGTGCACCCTGATTGCCAGGGCCAGGGTTATGGCCGGGAGCTGCTTAAAGAGGTACTCTATGAATTGCGTAAGCTGGGAGCCCCTAAAATACACCTTTTCGCTTTCAATGATAACCAGCTGGCGGCGGGTTTTTACCAGAATCAGGGCTGGGAATGGCGCCGGGATATTCAAGTATTTTCCTGGGATATGGATAAATGGAAGACGGAAAACGGAAAACGGAAAACGGAATGACGGGGGGGACGGGGTTGTTGACAAAGCTTTCTTCATGCGGACGCTATTAAGGTTATCACGTCCGGTACTTAGCCCAACCTCGTTAAGTCAATAGAGAATTATCCTTTCTAAGTGCTGGGGCGGAGACATCCAGCGTCAGAAAGTTTATTTTCATACTAACCCCATGGCTGGCACTCAGCATATCTGATAATCTGTGAACCAATATAAAGATGCTGAGTGCAGAGATGAAAAGTGATTTCTTACTAACCGAGCAGATCCGGGTTAAGGTTTTACCACTTCCGAATTGTAGAGGAATGGTCGGTACCCGGGCTACTATAAAAAAACCAGAGAGGTGGGTTTTAATGAAAGCGACTCGAGTAATCATTATGGGTGCAGCCGGGAGAGATTTTCACAACTTCAACAGCTATTTTCGGGATAACCCGGCCTATGAGGTGGTAGCCTTTACGGCTACACAGATTCCGGATATAGAAGGACGACAGTATCCGCCTGGATTAGCCGGCAAGCTGTATCCGCAAGGCATACCCATTTACGCGGAAGCAGAGCTGCCCGAATTAATAAAGAAATATGATGTGGACCAGGTAATCTTCGCTTACAGTGATGTATCCCACGAATATGTAATGCACCAGGCATCTCTGGTTATGGCTGCGGGGGCGGATTTCCGCTTGATGGGGCCAAAAACGACCATGCTCAAGTCCAAACGCAAGGTGGTAGCGGTTACTGCGGTGAGGACGGGCAGCGGGAAAAGCCAGACTACCCGGTATGTGGCGGAACTGATTACTGCCAGCGGCAAAAAAGTGGCTATTATCAGGCATCCTATGCCCTATGGCAATTTGGAGGAGCAGCTATGCATGCGTTTTGCCAGTTATGAGGATTTGGACAAATTCAAATGCACCATCGAAGAAAGAGAAGAGTTTGAACCCCATATCGATAACGGCATGGTGGTCTATGCCGGGGTTGATTACGAAGTTATTCTGCGCCAGGCGGAGGAAGAAGCGGATGTGATTCTCTGGGATGGGGGCAACAATGATATTCCTTTTTATGCTTCCGACTTGCACATAGTAGTGGTTGATCCCCACCGCCCCGGGCATGAGACTAGTTACCATCCGGGTGAAACCAACCTGCGTATGGCCGATATCGCTATTATTAACAAGATTGATTCCGCCGACCCCGCCAGGGTAGAAGCGGTCAAGGAAGCTATAATCAAGAACAACCCGCAGGCTAAAATCATCATGGCCAACTCCCCGATTACGGTGGAAAACCCCGATTCCGTTAAGGGCAAGAAGGTTCTGGTGGTGGAAGATGGTCCCACCCTGACTCATGGGGAGATGGCTTATGGCGCGGGGGTTATTGCGGCGGAAAAATTAGGTGCGGGCGAATTGATAGACCCCCGTCCCTATGCGCTGGGCAGCATCAAAGGAACCTTTGCCAAATATGGGCATTTATCCCGATTACTTCCGGCCATGGGTTATGGGAAGACACAGATTGAAGAATTGGAACAGACCATTAACAACTCACCGGCGGAGGTAGTAGTTATCGGAACCCCTATTGATCTGCGCCGGGTTATGTCCATAGACAAGCCGGCCGTGAGAGTGCGCTATGATTTGGAGGAAATCGGCCATCCCCAGCTGGCGGAACTGCTGGCAAAGGTACTGTAAATCCAGGGACAATGTAAATACGGTTCTACTGCAAAAACCCCTTTTTGTTGCATAGGGTTGTATAAATATGCAAAGCGAGCGTTGGCGAAGCATGGATGCTACACCCGGCGAAGACGAGCAGGCGAAAGGGGGCGAGCGACAGGATGTCGCGAGAGCGCCACCTCCCATGGACGGGAGATTGGCGCGGTACCCCTTGAGCCGCGAGACAAGCCGTAGGTGTTGCCCATGCGTAGACTGCGAGCGGAATATTTATGCAAGCAAATGCATAATTATTACTTTTTGCAGCGGAATCAAATACAGGTCAAAGTGAAAAGAGTCGGGGAAATTTGTGGCCGCCCGGCCAGTCTCTAATAAGGGGACAGCCGGGCGGCGGTTTTTTCTGTTTGTTTAATTCCTGCTGTTTCACCCTGCGGGTGTAGCTATTAAAGTTGGGGGTTTGGGGGGGACTGAAAAATCGGAAAACTAAGGCTGCTGTACTTCGGAATTCAAATCCTTGCCCCAGAGGGCGAAAACAAGCATGCCGGCCAGGCCGCAGAAGAAGGCGGTAATAAAGTTGGTACCGGGGGAAATATGCCAGAGCCAGGCACTGCTCAGAGCAGCCAGGGAGACGATAACATCCCGGATCAGGTAATAAGTACCAAAGGTAGCTGCTTTCAGGTCTTCGGGAGCCAGATCCATAATAAGAGCCTTGCGGGTGGGCTCACCGAATTCCTTGAGGCCGCGGATGACAAAGGCGAAAGCCAGAGCGGCAAAGCTATGCGAGAAATAGAGAACCAGAGGGAAGAGGGTAAAAAAGACGAAGGTAATCAACACAAAGGGTTTCTTGCCGTATTTGTCCGCCAGATAGGCTACCGGGATATATACCAGGACGGCGGTAATCATTTCGATAGTAGTTAATATGCCGAAGTGAAAAGCAGATATTTTATTTACTTCCACCACCCACAGGACGACAAAGGCATAAGGTATCTGCTCGGCAAAGCGGATTAGTATATCGGATAGAAGCAGGCTGCGCAGCCCTGGAGAGAAAGAGGAGAATATATCCCGGGCGTGCAGATGGGCTTCCTGTTTTTCTTCGCTGTCTTCAATGAAATAATACTGGACGATCAGAGAGAGCAGGCCCAGAACAAAAGCAAGGCAGAAGGCGATGCGAATGCCCTCTACTTTGCCGAAAGCTCCGATGAGCAAGCCGCCGATGATTGGCCCCAGAGCCATGGGAATGCGCCTGACCAGCGAATGCAGGGTAACACCCATGGTTCTTTTATCTTTACTCATAACCCGGGAAACCAGGCTCATTATGGCTGGCAGGGAAATGGCCGTCCAGGAAATGAAAAAGATACAGCCGACCAGCACCGCTTGCCAGCGGGGAATGATTATAACTATGGCATAGCCGAAAAGGGCTATGACAGTGAAAAGCATCAGGGATTTCTTGTAACCCAATTTTTCCGCCAGGTATCCTCCGGGAAAAGAATAGATGGCACTTAAAAAGTTATCCATAGCGTTCAGGAAACCGACGGCATAGATGCTGCCGCCCAGGGCAATCAGGTAGAGAGGCAAAAAGCGCTCGGCCATTTTCTCGCCCATACCGATTAAGATTACCATGACGAGCATGGAAATCATGCTGGAATTAATACCGAAAAAATTCTTCAGACTTTTCTTTATATCAAGCACGGCCATCGCTCCAACGGGGAAAATGCATGGGGAATAAACTACAATTCTTATTATAGTCCTAAAACGATGATAGGGGATAAGATTTATTTTTCCGGCTAAAACACAAGCATTGAATCTGAACAAGGGCAATAAGCCTAACGCCGATTAACCCTTGATAGTTATAATATAAGTAAGACCGTCCCCATGATATATTTTCTTACTAACCCCATGGCCGGAGGCCACAACCACCGAAAGTGAGTCAGCAGGCTCTTGAACAGCAAGGTATAGTCGGAAATAACCTTATTTCCTTACCCCTCACTCCTCACTTTTCTTATTAACCGGGCAGGGAAAAAACTGTTACTGGCGAATTAAGGAAGAAAGGGTTATCATGTCCTTTTTTACCGCTTATAACGAAGGTTAAATATGTTTCCCGCTTCTTTAAGTGACCGGTTTCCTATTAACAAAGTAGTCGGCGGTTAATAATCTCCCGTCTCGTTGCAGCGCTGTGTCGAAACTTTTTGATAGAAGAATGAAGGAGGATTAAAGCAGATGAAGGTGATTTTTGAACCCCGGTTTTTGTCTTGCTATTGTAGTGACCCGGCAGCCTCGGAGCACCGCCTGGACAAAGTCCTGGAGTTATTGCGGGAAGATTATCCCCTGGAGCAGGCCGCTCCGGCTGTTGACAGTGATGTTTTGCTGGTACACAACCAGCATCACCTGAACCGGGTCAGGTTCAACCGGCAGGTCTATGAAATGGCCCTGCTCTCTGCCGGAGCCGCCATTAAGGCCGCAGAACTGGCGGCAGCGGGCGAGCCGGCCTTTGCTTTATGCCGTCCTCCTGGACACCATGCCAGCCCGGATGGTTTCTGGGGCTTTTGTTATTTTAATAACATTGCCATTGCGCTGGAAAAACAATTGCAAAAGGGAACGATTAATTCGGCCCTGGTAATAGATTTTGATCTCCATTTTGGAGATGGCACCAATAATCATCTTAATAATCGTCCCGCCTTTTCCTATTACCATCTGGATGGGGACAATGCCCCAAATTACTTGCAAGGATTGAAAAAACTGCTGGCCCACCTGCGGGGAGTTGATCTCCTGGGCATATCGGCAGGTTTTGACCAGCACAGCCAGGATTGGGGGAGGCTGCTGGATACGGAGGATTATCACGAAATCGGGCGACTGCTGGGGGAATTTGCCCGGGAAAAATGCGCCGGTCGGGTCTTTGCTGTTCTGGAAGGAGGATATAACCCGATTTCTCTGGGGGAAGCGGCCCTGGCCTTCTGGCAGGGTATCGAGGGGAAGTAAGCCGGTTTCGCTACATTCCGGCTTCTTCCCGGACATTTTCTTAGGTGAGGAGTGAGGGTAAGTTCTACACCCAGCCCCGCATCCGGGCCGCCTGGGCCACCCGGTTGATGGAGATTACATAAGCGGCATCACGCATATACAGGCTGCTCTGCCGGGCCAATTCACTGACGGCTTTAAAAGCAGCGGTCATTTTACTGTCCAATTTTTCTAAGACTTCATCCTTTTCCCAGAAGTAATTGCTGTTGGACTGAACCTGCTCAAAGTAGCTGCAGGTTACCCCCCCGGCATTGGCCAGGAAATCAGGGATGACAAAAATACCCCGTTTTTTGATTACTTCATCGGCATCCGGTGCGGTAGGACCGTTGGCCCCTTCCGCCAGGATTCTTACCTGAGGGCTGATTTTTTCCACATTGGCGATGGTGATCTGGTTTTCCAGGGCGGCGGGCATCAGGATATCCGCCGCCTGCTCCAACCAGGCCCCGCCCTCCAAAACCTCGTAGCGCAGATCCTGAGCCTTGCTCTTGTCTATACCTCCATACATATCGGTAATCCCACAGAGTTCATCCACATTTATGCCGTCTTTCTTGCGGAAGGTGTAAGGTTTGCGATCCACATGATCCCAGCAGGATACAGCGATAGCTTTGCCGCCCAGTTCGCTGTAGAGGCGGGCCGCATATTGCGCTACATTGCCGAATCCCTGTATGCTGGCAGTGGTAGCGGTAATATTGATGCCTTTTTCTTTAAGGGCCTCACGCAGGGTATATACTACTCCATATCCGGTAGCCTCGGTTCTGCCCAGGGAACCGCCCATTCCCACCGGTTTGCCGGTAATGAAGCCGGGAAACCTTCCCCCGTGAATGGCTTCGTATTCATCCAGCATCCACAGCATATGCCTGGAAGTGGTCATAACATCAGGCGCGGGCACATCCAGGTTGGGGCCAACATTTCGAGCCACCTGTCTTACCCATCCCCGGCAAAGTCTCTCCTGTTCATTATCACTCAAGTTGCGCGGGTCGCAAACTATTCCGCCCTTGCCGCCACCCAGGGGAATGTCGACTACCGCACATTTCCAGGTCATCCACATGGCCAGAGCCCGAACCGTGTCCGCGGTTTCATGGGGATGAAAACGGATTCCGCCTTTGGCCGGTCCCCGGGCATCGTTATGCTGAACCCGAAAGCCACGAAAAACCTGGGTACTGCCGTTATCCATTTTGACCGGTATCAAAAAGTGATATTCTCTCATGGGTTGGCGGAGCAGTTCTCGTGTTGCTCCCTCCAAACCGATGATTTCCGCTACCCGGTCAAATTGCGCCTGCGCATGCTCATAAGGATTATAAGTCTTATCCCCCATCATTCCGTCCTCCTCATTTTTATTTGCTAAATCATTTCTTCTCATCTTTGGGCAAAATTATATCTCTCCCGGCTGGCAACAGCAAGTAGACCGGGCAAGTATACAGGTACACAAGGTTGGTTTTACCCTGACACAGTTTATTGGTGCTTGTAGCGTAAGGTCATGCGGAATCAAGTTTAAGCCCGCCTGGTATTGGCGGGGAGTTGCTTAACCCGGTCCAAAACTTCGTTCCAGTGCTTTACTCGTATAATACTATCTGAACTGAGATGACGGTTATAGGGATAATCGAACAAGATCACCGGCATGGCCCGGCTCAATTCCCAGGCCAGGTCATGGTGATCCTCAATCATAAGCTGCACTCCATGTTGCATACAGACCTCCAGCTTGCTGAAGTGGTGCATATTGGGGGTGGCATTTAAAATCAAATCATCATAGGGGATACCATAGTGCCTCAGCCAATCTATCGTAACCTGCTCCACCTTCTGAAAATTCTGGTTACGGGAAGTAATGAGTATGAGCTCGTGCTCTTGCTTCAATTGTTTAATTGTTTCCACTGCCTCTTCTTTGGGCTTCATCTCCCGGTAAATGGTTCCCAGGTAGGTGTTGAGAAACAAATCAGCGGTGCTCTCATCCCAGCCCAGGACATCCTCCAAGTAATAGTAGTTTAAATCCGGGAGAGTGTTAAGCTTTCGTTCCTCTCCGAATATCCGGGCGTAATGCATAATCATTTCCGTGGTGTGGGTGATGGTATTGTCTATATCTATTCCGATCTTCATCCTTATTTATTACCTCTCCTAATCTAGTTAAATCAATATTCTATACTATGCAAGCATCTTCCTCTTCCCAACTGGCTGGAAGGAAAGATATGATTGATTTTCATCTTTATTTCTTTGAAATTATCGTTTACGGCTTGAGTAATATTCTAAAAAAGATGTGGAGCCAGAAGCAAAGCTGTAGAATGAGAAAAACGAGAATTGACAAAGCTTGAGTATAGGCCCTATGCTCATAATAATAAAATTTGCAAAAAATATGGGGGGAAGGGAAAATGATAAAATGGAAAGATGAGTATAGCGTGGGGGTTGAACATATTGATGAACAGCATCGCCGATTGTTTGAAATAGCCGGGCGGGCTTATGATTTGCTTAAAGATGAGCTGGTAGTGGATAAATACGATCGAATCGTGGCCATTCTGGGGGAGTTAAAGGACTATTCTGTTTTTCACTTCCATTCGGAAGAGGAATATATGAAGAGCATTGGCTACAGAAAGTTTTTATCGCATAAAGTAATTCACGATGATTTTATCGAAAAAATTAACGGCATTGATCTGGACCAGGTTGATGAAAACCAGGACAAATACCTCCTGGATATTCTCGATTTTATTGTTCGCTGGATAGATGGGCATATTCTGGGTCAGGACAAGCAATACATGCAAAGCTGAGTGTCTTTGCTCACTAAGAGATAGAACGGGTAAGAAACACTTAAACTACGCTGTTCAGTCTATACCCGGATCGGGGGGTGCCGGAGAAAACTTCCAGGGAAATCAACTTTTGTAGTAGAATCCGCTTTATATTTAGAAAATGCTTTTGGGAGATGTGATATTTGACCGCATTTTACTTATCCATTGTCATATTCCTGGCAACTTATGTATTTATTATTTTTGAGAAGGTTCACCGTACTATTATCGCTCTGGTAGGCGCAGGTTTGGCCATTGCCCTGGGCTTGCTCAGTCAGGAAGCAGCTATTGAATATATTGATTTCAATACCCTGGGTCTATTGATAGGCATGATGATAATTGTAGGTATTACCCGAAGAAGCGGAGTTTTTGGTTATCTGGCCATAAAAGCGGCGCGGGTGGCAGGAGGCAAACCGCTGCGCATTTTGGTGGCCCTGGCGGTGGTAACGGCAGTACTGTCAGCTTTTTTGGACAATGTAACCACCGTGCTGTTGATAGTTCCGGTTACTTTTGTCTTGACCGATCATCTAGAAGTTCCAGCCTTCCCCTTCCTGTTTGCAGAAATACTTGCCTCCAATATTGGGGGAACTGCTACCCTTATTGGAGATCCCCCAAATATTATGATTGGAAGTGCCACCCATCTAGGTTTCCTTGATTTTATTGTCAACCTTGCTCCTATTGTAATTGTTATTATGATAATAACTTTGCTCTGTCTGGTATTAATGTTTAGAAAAGACTTGCGGGCTGATTCTCAGAAAATGGAGAGCATAATGGCTATGAATGCCCGGGAAGAAATCCGTGATTGGGCGATCTTAAAAAAATCTTTGTTGGTTTTGGGCTTAACCATAAGCGCCTTTTTCCTGCACGGATTCTTACACCTGGAAACCGCAACAATTGCGTTACTGGGGGCTGCCGTTCTAATGCTGATCTGTGCGGAGGAACCTGAAGATATTCTACTCAGTGTAGAATGGCCCACGATATTCTTTTTCGCCGGTCTTTTCATAATTGTTGGGGCTATGGAGGCCAACGGCGTTATGGAGTTGCTCGCTCGACAGGCGATGGAACTGACTGGCGGCAGTTTGACCGCCACCGCTGTGGTGGTGCTCTGGATATCAGCGGTATTTTCCGCTTTTGTGGATAATATCCCCTTCGTGGCCACTATGATACCGCTGCTGAAAACCATTGGGCAGATGTCAGGATTAACGATGGACCCGATTTGGTGGGCGCTGTCTCTGGGAGCTTGCCTGGGCGGGAATGGAACTTTGATTGGGGCTTCGGCTAATATTATTGTTGCTGGAATATCCGAGCGGCATGGTCAACATATAGGCTTTATAGATTATTTAAAGTATGGATTTCCTTTGATGCTGCTGTCCATAGCCATAGCCAACCTGTATATTTGTCTATTTTTACTGCCCTAGCTAGAAAAGGCGAAGCATGGATGTACCATTGGTGAAGGCAATAAGCTTACCAGGGGTGAGATTTTCTGGTCAGGACTTACCCCTGGTCATAGCCTTTTTGAGTTTTTCCTCCAGCTTTTTCAGATTATCCAGGCTTATTTCACCTTTTATTAGTACCAGCTCCATTTCTTGATTCTTGATGGCTTCTTCCAGGTCGCGCAGGGCAAATTCACCACAGCTTATTAGTCGTGGATCAGCATCCTTAGCCTGTACCTTGAGGCTTTCCCAATTTTCTTGCATCCTGGGTAGACGCAGAGCGGCTTTTTCCCAGTCCTGTCGCGCGCTCTCCAGCATAGCGGCCATTACTTCATATTTTACCCGGAAAAAATCCGGGGGCAGGGTCATAGCGAAAACCTGGGCTATGTCAGCAAAAGGCTGGTAAAGGCTTATGGCTGCCATCAGGCTTTCTTCTGCATTCTGTTTGCTCGCTGCCATGGTAAGACTGCTCAAGGTCTTTTCCCAATGCTCCCGTGAGCTTACCGGGAGGCCGGCTCGAACTGCTTCAGGCTCCAGCTGGTTCCAGTTCTGGTGAATACTTTTAACCCCCTGATTTATGGAGGGCCAGGCATTTTTTGAACTGGGAGCGGATTCTTGCTTTTTGCCCCCACCTTGCTTGGAGGAAGAAGCTGATTCTTCTTTCTGCTTTCCCTCTTTACTGGAACCCTCTTTTTGCTTCTGGCTGCTTGACGCTGAGGAACTTTCCGCTTCCGCTTGCTGGAACGATGGCATTATCTGGGCTTTTATCATTTTATCCAGTTCCTGTATTATTTTATCCAAATCCTTCAGGAGCTTTTCTGTCTCGGGAGGAGCCTCAGGTTTTTGCCCACTTGACTCTTTTGGCTTCTGCGCCTTAGATTCTTTTTGAGAACAGGCCGGGAGGAAAAGGAGGCCTAAAATTAGAAATGCCGACAGGAAAAGGCTTAAAACTTTGTTTTTATTCATAAGTTTTCACCTCAATAATATTTGTTTAGTGGAGTCATTTCTTGATAAATTCCCATTGATAGCACAATACTACAATAAGCAGGTTGGAGCCTGCCTCTGCATTTCATTTAAAACCGCATATCAGAATATCCCTATGGGTTAGTTTCTTACTAATCCCCGATTGATATACATCCCTGTGTGTTTGGTTGCTTGCATTTACTCCCTGATTATGATTAATTAGTGGAAAGAAAGATCTTAATAGAGAAATATGAGGAGGAATAAAACTAATGGAGTCAATCCTGGATGAATTAATAAGTGATATTAATCAAGCCGAATCTGCCCAGGTTACTCATTATATTTGTCTTGGTGTCGGTATCAGCAGTAGAGAAGGGAGTTATAGAAAACTGAGGGTAGAGAAAAATGAGGAGGGTAAGATCGCTCTGGGAGTAGATAATGATCTGCATTACATAGGTGATGACTGCGAAATTGAAAAGACTGGGAGCTTTGAAGATGGCGGCATAGACTATGAAATCAGGGAAGATGGGATACTTCTGCTTTTGCTCCAACTGCAAAAATAACTGTCATTCTAGTTCTTGTGCTTGATAAAAAACTTTTCTTGCTTAGATTTCCGGCATAAGGGTGCTATGAACATGAAGAGCTGAGGCTGTTGTCTATTGTTGTTCATACCACCCTCATGCAACCCGGTTACAACTTGAAGCGGGTAATAAGGAGATTTAGCTTTTCGGCGTTTTCTGCCATTCGGACAGATGCGGCACTTATTTCTGAAGCTGCTATAGCAGCTGTTTGGCTGGCCTCCGCTATTTTTTGGGCTCCGGCAGATGAGTCTCTTATGGTTCCGGCGGTAGAGTCCAGGCTGTGGTTTATGTCCTCCACTGAGGCCAGGACTTCTTCAGTATGCCGTTTTATTTTTTCGATTAGGCTTAAAAATATGTCGCTATCATTTTTGTAATGCGTGCATATCGTTACCATGTCTCCATAGTCGACAATAATCTGGGTATTAATAAAATTCAGCAATTCTTCGGCATAGTTGGTCAAATTGGCGATGGACCTTTGCACCTGTTCGGTCATGCCTTGAATCCCCTCTACCGCCGAGGCCGAGTTTTCTGCCAGTTTTCTTACTTCTTCCGCCACCACGGCAAAGCCCTTGCCCTGTTCCCCGGCTCGGGCCGCTTCTATAGCGGCGTTAAGGGCCAGAAGATTAGTCTGGCTGGCAATACCGGATATGTTTTCCGCCAATTCGGATATTTGTTCCACCACCCGGGCTTCTTCAATGGCTGCAGTAAGTTTTTCTTTTATAGTTCCATAAACATCTTCTGCTGTCTGTTTATGATCCTGGGCTCCGATCTGCATTCGCGCCGCTCTCTTTTCAATCCTTTGGGATTGAAGAACACCCTGCTCTGCATCCTTACTGGCCAGCAATAAGGCAGAAGATATACCTTCGCCCGAGGCATTTACTTCATCAGTTGCCGCAGATATATTGGTCATACCCGCCGCGATCTCTTCCGTAGAAGCGGATAGTTCCTCTACAGTTGAGGCTATATTTTCACCGGAAGCGGCCAGCTCTTGACTGGAAGCTGCTACTTCCTGGGAGTTAAGGGCTACTTCGTGCATCATATTTCTCAAGCCTTGAACCATAATATCCAGGCTCCTGGCCAGGTGACCAATCTCGTCCTGGCGAGCCAGAGCTTCAGCAGCGATTTCTACTCTCAAGTCACCGTCAGCAATCATGGCCGCATGCCCGGCAGCATTTTTAATTGGATTGGCGAGTATTCTGCCTAGATAAGTTGCCAGAGCGATGCCTATGAGAAGAAAAACAAGAGAAGCGACCAGCACCCCTACTGTCATGCTTTTCAGGCCAGCCAGTACTTCATCCCGGGGTGCGGTTACAGCAATCGACCAACCGGTATTTTCCACCGGGGCATAGCCCATGAATTTGTTGCTGCCGTCAATCCACAGGTATTCACCGTAACCACACTCTGCTTTCAACATATTATTTACAATTGCAGCCAGGGGAGCGAGGTTAGGATCCTTCTCCGCTTCGGCAATGGGATCATATTGTTCTATGACCATTTCCCCTTTAGGATGGGCTATAACCTGGCCTTGCCGGTTCAACATATAGGCATAACCGCTATCACAAAATTTTACCCCGGCCACTATTTGGCTCAAGGTCAAACCATCCAGTGCCGCCGCCAGAACCCCTATAACTTCTCCCTCGGCTCCGTGAATCGGGCTGACCATCATAATAATGGTACTGCCATCAATTCTACTGACAATAGGATCGGAAACGCTGGATTGACCTTTAAGAGCCTGGTCAAAGTAATCCCGATCCTTTAAGTTGGTGGTCGAACCCGCAGTTGTGAGCACCTGCCCATCCAGCCCGGCAACCCCCATCATCAAATATCCCAGTCTTTTGTTGGCTTGTGCCAGAATGGGGCCTTGCTCTTCCCATTTCATACCAATAATTTCCGGCTGTTCCGCAATAGTCTCCATTACCGATAAATGGTTATCTAGCTCGCTCCCTACCAGCCTGGTGGCATCCTGGGCTTTGGCTGCCACACTTTGTTCAATGTTAGCCATTAAGGCTTTGGAGGCATAAAAATAAGATATGAAGCCTAAACCAGCACAAAAAAACAGCACCACCATACTAATATACAGCGTTAATCTGGAACCAATGCTTTTCATAATGATCCCTCCTCCAGATATTACAAAAAACTAGACGTCTGACGGCAGCAAGCCCATAACAAATAAGTTAATAAATTATTAGATAGATAGTTGATATGACTAGTGAAAGGCTCGAATAGTTGTTTTAAAAGAGTATTATATACAGTTTATTTCTATACTTTGATGGACTTTCCTGCCTATATTTGCAACATTTTGAGGAAATTTTGATTTCTGTCTATGAAGCAGGGATAGAACATATATTAGAATCGTGTAATAAATTATTAAAAATCACTTTAAATGGTACTCCTTCCATGCTAATATGTATATACTAACTTAAGTCATGGTTTATATAGTAAAATAGTCACGGTTCAAGTTTCTTATCTGCTTTTTTCGACATCGCTAATTGACTTTGTTGTTGAATAATAGTGAACTTCATCGTGCGCATAGCTATAAAAAGCTATGGAGCAGTTGGAGCGGGGGAGGAAAGGTATAATGAAATTTTCAAAAACCTTATTGGGCTTTAAGCCTGGCGAAGTAATAAACCAGATAGAAAATATGGAAAAAGAACAGCAGCAAAAAGTTGAAAGATTCAAGTCGGAAATAGAAAAAATTCAGGCCGCACTAAAAAGTGCTGAAGAAAAGCGAGAAGAGCTGCAAAAGCAATTGAATGCTTATATGGAAAGAGAAAGAATTATTTCTGATGTAATGGTCACCGCCCAGATTAATGCCCAGAGAATTGAGGAACAAGCCCGGGAACGTGCCCGCCATATGCTGGAAAATGCTGAGGAGGAAATGAAACAGAAATTGCAAGAGCTTGATTTCTTGCGCATCAAAGTGGCTCGCTTTAAAGGAGAGTTTCGGGAAGTTTTGGACAATTACCGGGTTTCTCTGGAGAAAGTCAGGGAGGAACCTGAGGATTCAGGCTTTACCCCTACCTTAATCACCAAGGAAAACAGGAGGCATGATGTGTCTTCCTGAAATGAGACGGCAGGCACCTTGGATATTGAATAATGGATAAGACTGATCGTGAGCGGGCTCTTATTGAGAGTCTAAAGCTGCAGATGGATAGTTTATTGCAAAAAAAACAGGCAGTCGATCTTGGCATTGAGGGATTAAAACAGGAAATCGCTCGTCAAGCAATGCGGCAAGAATCACTGGAGCGCTCCCTGGAGGAGAGCCGGAGAATTGCTGCGGGAATAGAAGAAAAGGCCCATTTATCGGCAGCAAAAATCCTGGCTGAAGCAGAAGCGTTGGTAGCGGTAAAAAGAGAAAAATTGTCAGCAATAGAACAGGAGATTGCTCTTCTACGGGCTGAACTGGAAGAGAAGGCCAGCGGGGAGCCTGTTCCACAGAAAGATGACGATAACCTCCACTCCACCGCCCAAAACTCTCCCGATGGTATTTCCAGTCCTCAACACCATAATACTGATAGTTATCCCAATTTTAGCCGAGTAGCAGCAAGTAGAGCCAGCGGGGATGACAACATTTATAGCATGAAGCTGGTAGGATTCGTCAATGCCCGTCACTTTGTGGTTTTTGGCGGTGCGACCGGCCCGGTGCATGCCCATTCCTGGCAGGTGGAGACCGAGGTGGATGTCCCCCGGGGAATCGGGGATACTATAGAATTCAGCCGGGTTTCCCAGGCGGTTTCTGCGGCCCTGGGGCCCTATGAAAACACCATATTAAACCAGGTTCATCCCTTTGATCTAATACTACCTACTACCGAAAATATAGCCATGTATTTTTTTAACCGGCTGGATGAATATTTGGCTAAATTGGGCTTGAAGCTGTACCAGTTGAGTCTTTGGGAAACCCCCACCCGGGGTATACAGGTTAATAATCACAACCTGGCTCTGGATAAGCAAATTGCTGCTGAGCTTAAAGCCCGGGACGGAAACGCTGCCTATCGGGAGGCGGCAGCCATCTTGGACCCTGATTTTGCCAAACTGGACCAAAGGGAAAAAGAACTGGCTAATAATAAGAAACTATTGTCCAAGCCTCCTCCCGTTTCCGCCGGTTCCCGGAGAGGGCCTTATTCTACCCGGCAGTATCTGCTGGCTGCGGTGCTGATTTTATTCCTTTCTCTGCTGGCCTACCAGCATATACTCTGGACGCCGGTGGAACAGCGTTTTCCCTGGGGTTCCGATAGTTGGGGACATCTTTTTAAAGCTGAAATGCTCTACGAGCAGATACAGCAGGGAAACTACTATCCTCAATTTACCGAATATTGGTACAATGGGGTGCAGCCTTTTCGTTACTGGGCACCTTTGCCCTATTATGCTCTGGCTGGGTTAAGGGGCTTAAGCGGGGATATCTTTACCGCCGGCCACCTCTATATATATTTATGTGCTTTGCTGGGGGCTCTCTCCTGGCTCCTGCTGTCACGCAGGATGGGGTTGTGGCCGGCAGTTATGGCTGCTTTGGTTTGGCTGCTCTGGCAGGATAATGTGCGGGTAGCGTTCTCCGAAGGCAACCTGCCGCGGGTATTGGCTACCGCCTTGCTTCCCCTGCTTTTTGCTCTTTTTTTGCATATTATTACCCGGCGCAAATCCTATGGGGCCATAATAGCGGTTATTTTAACTGTACAATTAACCTTGCTTTGCCATGCCATGATTGCGGCCGTTTATTGCCTATCTTTGGCCCTTTTTGTTTTTTTTCTCTGGGTTTTTCAGGGCTGCAGCGTTAAAGACCTGGCCCGAGGGCTCATGGTTCTTGCTGCCGGAGTGCTGACTTCGTCCTGGTGGCTTTTGCCCAGCCTGAGCGGGGGCATCACCGGTATTGATGCCCAGGCGGTCAAGCAAGTGGTGCAGTTTGTCCCCGCTCACATTTCTCTGTCCCCCCTGTGCCGCTTCAAGAACGTGGAGACATTCTACTGGGGCATAAGCTTGATAATGCTTCTTCTGTCCAGCCTTGCCACCTGGAAATCAAAGCCGGCTTGGGCCAGAAGCCTGGTTGTTTGCGGTATTATCCTGCTTCTTATTACCTTCCCTTTATTCCGGGCTATATACATAACTCTTCCGCTGAGCCATTTACTCTGGCCCTTACGTTTCAGCAGCTTTGCCGCTCTGGCTGTTCTGGCCTCCGGCTTCACTTTGGAACTGGAAGAAAAACGACAGCGATGGCTGCAGTCATCTACTGTCGCGGCTTGCTTGCTGGTGGTTCTTTTGGTATTCCTGCTGGTAGATTGCCTGTTTTCTTTCCGCCTCTTGGCCCATACCGGAACCAGGCCATTTACGATAATACAGAGCGGAGAATTCATCAAGCAAGAACCGGGATGGAGAGTGGCCACTATTGACTTGAGCCAGCTGGGTTCGGCTCCTTCCTTTACCTTTTCTGAAATGGCGGGGTTGGAGCAGGTCTTTGGCTGGGCCTGGCAGGGTGCGGTTACTTCGCGCAATATAATGCTGCTTAATACCGGTTTGGAACAGCAATACTACCCGTTTTTATTTCGCTCCTGTGTAGATTTGGGGGCTACCGACCTGGTGGTTAAGGAAGATGTTATTACTGACCTGGAGGCCTTTCGCGAGGCTGCAAAGAGGGCCGGCTACCAGCAACGCAACAAATTTGCTGATATAAGCGTCTGGAGGAGCATTAGCCGGCCCTACCTGGTGCAAAAAAATCCCCGCTGCCTGGTAATCGGCAAATATGGAGGAACCATTGCCCTCCAGTTTCCCGAGGTGGAAATGGCCTTGTCTTCCCGCATAGATGATTGCTCCCTGGAGAAGCTGGAGCAATATTCCATGCTGATTCTAAGCGGCGCTAACTGGCATTCTAAAAAACAGGCGGAAAAGCTGATTAGCGATTACGCGTTATCCGGCGGTAAGGTTTTTATAGAAATGGCGGGGATGCCCCCCAATGTACTGGCCAAACAACCGGAATTTCTGGGGGTTTATGGCGAAGCGGTGAGTATCCGGCAGGAAATCGAAGTCCGGGGAGAGGATACCCGGGTGATTTTGCCCCCGGTCTGGCAGCAGGAAGGAGAGTGGAAGGCTTATGTTCCTATGGGTCTGGATAAGGTGGAACTGGAATTTTCCTACTATGGCAACCAGGCTCCGATACTGGGATATAAAATGCTTAAGGGCAAGAAGATATGGTTTCTGGGAGCCAACTTGAGCTATCATGCGTACCAGAGCGGGCAGTCGGAGAGTGCCAGACTGCTTAAAAAGATTTTGGATTTGCAAACAGAATATTCGGGAGATACCATCCTTCCCTTACAGGATTATGAAGCCAGTGAAGAGGGTTTTCGCATGTCATACCGGCTGGAGCAGGATGCCGAAGTGATTGTCCCTATTTCGCTGTTAGATGGTTTAGTAGTTAAGCTGGACGGGAGAAGAATTGAGGCGGGCAATTATGAGAATTTACTCAAACTGCACTTGCCGGCCGGAACCCACCGCCTGGAAATGAGCATTGAAAAAACGGCGATTTTTACCTGGGGGAAATACCTGAGCCTGTTCGCCCTTCTTCTAGTTATAGCTGCTTTAGTTTGGCTTAAAAGAGCGGGTGATAAAGAGTGAATCCCCGGCTAAAAGTCCTTTTAGGCGTTATTATAATGTTGTTGCTGATATGGCTCTTTCCCCCGGGTAGTTGGCTGGTGCCGGAGCTGCAGTTGGATGGGAAATTTGCCGATTGGCGCGGGCGAACTTCTCTCTCCGATCCTGTTGGTGATGGCCGCGGCGGTAATGATTTGAAGAAGATTTCCTGGGCCACCAATGAGAACGATGGACGCTTGTATTTTATGATCGAGCGCTATCTGCCGGAACCCCGCAGCCATAGAATGGAGTCTTGCCTTTTTTTTGATCTTAACAGTAACGGAAAATATGATGATAAGGTAGATAAATATGCGGAGATTTTCTACCGCCCTCAGGGTTTGTCAAGAGGAGATGTAAGCGTATACCTGTATTCTATGGAGGGTGATCTCAAGGGAAAATATACGGGTCGTTGGGGGGAAGGAACCGGCTCTACTACTTCCCGCCTGGAGTTCGCTATTCCCATGGAGGATCTGGAGGCCTACCCTGCTCAGTTCCTGCGTTTTTACCTGGCGGATATCAGCGGTAGGAGTGACCGTCTTCCCGATCAGGGTGATATACAATGGGCTCCTTTCCCCGTAGTATCAAAAAGTCGCCCAACTATTGCCGTATTTTTCTTGCTATGGCTGGCCCTTACCCTCTTTCTTTATCATCACCGGCTCTGGGTGTTTTATTATATTTGGGCAGCGGTGGGCTTTTGTTGTTTGCTGGTCTTGCTTTTTCATGCTTCTCTGCTGGAGTATCGCCTGGAACAGTATACCAGTCTCATCCTGCATCATACACTGGATTATCTGGGTATTGCAACCCATATATTTGACCGTTCTCCCGGGACTTTGCTGGTTCTTATTAAAATTGATTCCAGTTGGACCACCATAGCCATAGATATTGAGAATTCCGGGCTGCTGGAGATTTGCATTATTTTTTCCTTGATTATCTTTTATCCGGTTCAGCCCTGGCATAAAAGAATTCCGGTGGCCCTGGCGGGAGCTTTGGGAATCTACCTGATAAACCTTTTTCGGCTTTTGCTGGTAATTGTCGTAATACATAGCGGAGGCCGGAATATGAGCTTTATTGCACATACTCTGTTTGGCCGCCTGTTTTTCTTCCTGCTGGCGGTGGCTCTTTACTGGCAATTGATTACCCGGCCGTCTTTGGAAAAGATACGGAGGAATGTAAAAAATGATTGAAATATGGCTGGAGAGAATACTGGCATTTGGATTATTCTGGGGTATATGGTTGATGGTGCCCTTGCTGGTAGATGTATCTACGGCCATGGTCTATTTCATCAATTTTCTCGGCAACAGGAAGCAGAAAGTGGAGAAAAAGGAAGAACTCTTTTTCTTTCCTTATGTAACCGTGATAATTCCAGTCCATAATTCGGCGGATACCCTGGGCCATTGTTTGGACTCCATAGCCAGGCAAAGCTATCCCCGGGAATCCATCCAGGTCATCTGTGTGAATAACGGCAGTGAAGACGAGAGTTTTGATGTTTTCCAGCGCTTTCAATACCGGCATCCGGAGATGTCGGTCATGTGGAGTTCCCTGGAACGGGCGGGAAAATCCATTGCTCTCAACGCGGGTGTGTATTCCGGTCATGGCAGCTACATGATGAATGTGGATTCGGATACCTGGCTGGATCCTGATGCGATACTTAATGTGGTCAGGGTCTTTGAAAAGGATCCCAGCCTGGCGGCAGCTACCGGTTCAATCCGGGTGGATAAAAAGCTGGGTGAGGGCAGCAGCTTTATAGACATGATAAACTACTGTGAAGTTATTGAGTATATCGTAGCCTTTGACATTGGCCGCCGTTACCAGGATATGAAGAATTCTATTTTTACTCTTTCCGGCGCTTTTTCCGTATTCCGGCGGGACATAATTCTCCAGACTTTTCTATACCAGACCCGCACGGTTTCCGAAGATACCGACCTTACCTTCAATATACGCCAGGCTATTGAGGCCAGCCAGGGGCGGATTGGATTTATTTCTGATGCCATAGCCTATGTGGAACCGATTGAAAATTTGAGCCGCCTCTATTCCCAGCGTCTACGCTGGCAACGAGGGGAGATGGAAGTTACCGGGGTATATTATGAGCGAATTCCCGGCATTTTTGGGGCCTTGTTCGATTTTGTGGGTAGGATACTGATTTCGGATCATACCCTGACCTTTTCGCGCCTGGCCTGGACTTTTTTGCTCCCCTTCTTGTTCTTTTTGGGCTACCCCCTGCCTACAATTGTGGTGGCGATGATAGGGATGTATATCTGCTATATTATCCTGGAGAGTTGTACTTTCTATATTGCTTATAAGGGTTCGGCCCCGGAACTCCGGAAGGAATTGCAGAAAATATGGTGGATTATTCTATTTATGCCTTTATATCGTTACCTGGTTTACTGGTTTCGCCTGGCCGGGATCATTGCTGCTTTGACCGAAGAAAAGAGCTGGAAAACCCAGAACCCGGTACTACAGCTGCAGTCAATACTCCAGGCCTATGCCGAAGAATTTAAAGAAGAAATTAGCAAGAGAAGGCAGGTGAATTCGTGAATAGCAACCTTCTATATTTATTTGTATCGATTGTGCTGGGAGCCAGCGGGCAGGTTTTATTGAAATTTGCGGTAAATCGTATGGGGCAGGTTAATTTGGCCTGGCCGCATACCATAAACACCGTCATCCATATTTTTACCAATCCATGGATAATGACCGGTATATTATGTTTTGTAAGTAGTATGATTTTGTGGATCAAGGTTATTTCCAGTATGGAACTGAGCAAGGCTTATCCCAGTGTAAGCCTGTCCTATATAATTGTCTTTTTATTTTCTATTTTTTTATTTAATGAGACGGTTAGCTCGGGGAAGATTGTGGGCTTGCTTCTGGTATCGCTGGGGGTTTATTTCCTGCATATATGATTTAGGGAGGGGCGGGTTATGCTTGAAAAGTTGGTGGTTATTGTTTTGCCCATGTATAACGAGGAACTGTCAATTCCCCTGTTACGCAAGATGTTCGATGGAGATTTTCCTCTGCCGCCGTCCTATGATTACCGTATCGTAGCGGTTAATGATGGCAGCCAGGATGGTACCTTGCAGCTGGCAAACAATTGGGCCCGGGAGAATCCGCGCCTGGTGGTTTTGTCGCACACGCAAAACATGGGGGTGGGTCAGGCCATTTTGACCGGATTCTGTGAGGCTATAAGGATGGGTTCACACTGTGTGGTTACCCTGGATGCCGATGCTTCACATCCGGGAAATATTATCCGCCAGATGGTAGAGAAAAGCGATTTGGGGGCAGATATCGTAATAGCTTCGCGTTTTACCGCCGGAGGCAAACAGGTGGGAGTTCCCCCATTACGACAGCTTTATAGCCTGGGAGCCAGGATTTTGCTTTCCCTCTTCTTCCCGCTTAAAGGAGTAAAGGACTATACGGTTGGTTTCCGGGCCTATAAAACCTCCGTACTCTACCAGGCTTTATCGCAAAGCGAGGAATCATTTTTAAAATTCCGCAGCTTCGCCAGCAGTGTGGAAATATTGCTCAAAGTAGCGACAGTGGCGAACAAAATCGAGGAAGTACCTCTGGTCTTGCGTTATGATCATAAAGTAAGCCCCAGCAAACTCAAGTTATGGCTGACCATAAGGGATTATTTAAAGCTTTTTTTGCTTCCCCAAAAATCCTGTCCCCTGGGTCGGGGATTGGTTATTTCCTAAAATTGCAGGTTGTCTGCAACGTTTAATATAAGGTGGTGATTAGGCGGTGAAAAGTAATGAGGATATATTTATAAGCATAGTGGTGCCTATGTTTAATGAGTCAGAAAACATAGGAATACTTTATGAACGACTTACTATGGTACTTGCAAATCTTAACCGGACTTATGAAGTTATTTGTGTAAATGATGGCAGCAGAGATGATACTTTACAAAAGATGATTAAAATAAATCAGATGAACCCTCGCTTTAAAATTATTGATTTATCGAGAAATTTTGGTAAGGAAATAGCACTGTCGGCAGGATTGGACTATGCGAGCGGTGAAGTAGTTGTACCTATCGATGCGGATTTACAAGATCCTCCCGAACTAATATATGAAATGATAGAGAAGTGGAATGAAGGCTATGATGTGGTTTATGCAGTTCGGACCCAGCGAGATGGGGAAAGCTGGTTTAAAAAATCGACTGCGGCGCTTTTTTATAAAATTATAGGCAAGATAAGCCCCATTGATATACCTGGCAACACAGGAGATTTTCGCCTCATGTCCCGGCAGGCGGTAGATGCAATAAAGGAACTGCGGGAAACCCACCGCTTTATGAAGGGGCTTTTTGGCTGGATAGGTTTTCGCCAGGCAGCAATCATGTACAATCGGGATGCCCGTTATGCGGGCAAGACCAAATGGAACTATGGGAAACTATGGAATTTAGCGCTTGAAGGAATTACCTCTTTTAGCTATATGCCTTTACAGTGGTCTATGTATTTTGGCTTTTTTGTGGCCTTCAATGCTTTTCTATATGGTATTTACATGACAATTCGAACCCTTTTATACGGCAATCCGGTTCCCGGTTATCCCTCTCTTATGGTTATGGTGTTATTTCTGGGGGGAGTGCAGTTATTTACGATAGGGATTATCGGAGAATATATAGGCCGGATTTATACTGAATCCAAGCATCGTCCCCTGTATTTCGTCCGTGAAAGCAGGGGATTTAATGAGGAAAAGTGAGCGCAGCTGTTGCTCATGCGTATACTGCGAGCGGCATATTTATGCAAGCTAATGCATATTATATAACTTTTTGCAGTAGAACCAAGGATTAATATTGGGGTGGGGGAGGAGGTTCCTTTTTCAATGAGTTGGGGCGATATACGTTTTATCCTGGCCAATCCTTTTGTATACCGTTTGTTTTCTACTATAGTCGGACAGGGTTCCGCTCGACAAGTTTATGTAAATGAATATATCAAACCTGAAGCCGGAAACAGGATTCTGGATATTGGCTGCGGCCCTGCCGATATTCTGGAGTATCTGCCGGAGTATATTGAATATATAGGTTTTGACATGAGCGCAGAATATATCGAGGCGGCAAGGAAACGATTTGGCCATCGCGGCCGGTTTATATGTCAGTTATTGAGTCTTAAAATAATTGAGCAAATGGAACTTTTTGATTTGGTTATAGCCATTGGGGTATTACATCACCTGGATAATACTCATGCTGAAAATCTCTTCACTCTTGCCCAAAAAGCCTTAAAACCGGGAGGGCGTCTGATTACTATTGATCCCGTTTTTTATTCCGGGCAGTCCCGCTGGGAGCGTTATCTAATATCCAAAGACCGGGGGGAATTTGTACGCAGTGAGCAGGAGTACCGGAGTCTGATTCCCCAGGGTTTTAGTGCTAATAAAACCGTCATTCGCCGAGGATTGCTGCGTATGCCTTATTCCCTGATGTTTATGGAGTGTTGCAAATAATCCTGAAAGCTAATTCAAGCTTATATATCCATTAATGGGGGAGCTTTAATTGCATTTTGATTCGATCCTGGATAAGAACAGTGAAAAACAACAAAAACCCCAGAATGACCAGAAAGCCGGAATTCCACGGTCGTTTAAATGGGAACTGGGGATAGCGGTGCTTCTTTTTGCTGCAGCTATTATATGGGGTATCTGGCCTCTACTTGGAGCAGCCAATAATACTTATCCATATACTACTGACGGACTGGGACACTTAACCAGAATTGTATACCTGGCAGACAACATAATGGAAGGAAAATGGGTCAGCTGGTTCCCGTTCTGGTATAACGGCAGCACGGTAACCCAGTATTATCCTCCATTATCATTTATCCTGTTTTCCCTGGTACAAGTGTTTACACATAATATTATGCTTACCTTTAAAATAATGATATTTTTGTCTCAATTAATTGGTGCGCTGGGGGTTTGGTATTTTTGTTACCGCTTTATTGGGCCAAGAATAGGAGTGTTCGGGGGGATTTTATATGCCGTACAACCGTTCTTGCTGAGATCGGGATTAAATGGGGGTGAAATTGCGCAAATCCCTATTTTTGCGCTTACGCCGTGGTTTTTGTATTTTACTTTCTTGTTATTCGAAGAAAAAACCCGGTTAAGATGGTTATTGGTCAGTATTTGTGGTGCCTTGCTTATTGTTTCCCAATCCATGCATGCTTTTCTTATCAGTATATTGATAGGAATTATTATGCTGGTGATGCTGCTTGAGCGGCATATTATCCTGCGTGAATGCATTTGCTGGATTTTGGCAGTAGGCCTGGGGGCTGGATTGTTATCGTTTTGGATTGTACCTGGTACTACTCATCTGGAAAATGCCAGCATACCTTATCTATTGCCGGAAGCGAGTTCAGTATTTGCTGCCATGACTTCGTTTTTTTCTGTAGCAGCAAGAAACGGAAGCGGGTTTTATATTGGCAGCAGCATGCTGTTATTGGCTTGCATTTCCCTAATATTTTGGAGAAAGAGCAAGCTGGTATTGCCTTTACTAATAGCCATGCTGCTGGGGATAAGCCTATCATTTGGTGAAGCATTTCCTCTATATAAATATATTCCCCTGCATCAGTCTTTTATCCCGCGCAGGTTTTTAAGTTTTTCTGTTTTGGCAGCAGCCATATTAGATGTTTATGTGTTGAACGAACTTCTATTAAGAGCCAGACCTGGTTATATCCGGGAAATAACATATATTATTTTAAGTGGGGCAATAATAGTACTTTTAGCTATTGATATCAACCCCAGAGCTATGGAGACTCATAGCGATCAATTTATAGAATATCGTCAGGAGTTGAAGCTACTATCGATTAGCAATAATGCTTTTGAACAGGGACGTTTTTCATGGCTATATTCAGATGCATCACATATTGCATATTTCCCAATGATTAAAGGGCTTAATATGACCGATGGTTGGAGTATTGAAGGTACTCCGCATAATCGAGCTCTCTGGCAGCATAATACTGCTATCGCTGCCAATTGTAATGATTATATTATCAGGAACCTGCTCTTTTGGAATACCCGTTCAGCTTTTATAGACAATCGCTGGAAAAAGCTAATCGAGGGTTTGCAGGATAAGGGCTTTCGCTTAATCAAAGAGGATGACAAGAAAAGTATCCTTTTCAATCCGACTCCTTCCTCCTATTTCCTGCGGCAGGAGCGGGATGCATTGGTAATCGGTCAAGCGGCTATAAATTTTGAAATGTATTTTCCCTGGATGCTCCGGGGTTATTCCAGTTGTCTGGAAGATTATCCACGGGAGTATCTATCCGGATTCAAGTTGATATATTTAATAGAACCAGAAGTAAAGGATTTTACCAGCTTTCAAAGGATGGTGGAAGAGCTGGCTGAAGCTGACAAGGTAGTTATTGTGTCTATGGGACGAGGGGAAACCTGGCCTTTGCTGGATGTAATCCCCTATTGGGAAACGATTGAAAGTGATTACAGGTTAAAAACATGTGAAAATGCCGGGATAACAGGAGAAGCCTGGTTGGAAGCAGATCCGACCGGACAGGTTCCAGCCTTGGGAAATTTGGATGAAACCTGGGCGGTAATGCAGGGTGAGGATAGAGAGGTGCCTGCCATAGGCTATAAGGAGGTCAATGGACACAGGGTGTATTTTGTGGGTCTGGCTCTTGGGCAGCAATTAAACTCGGCTGATGGGGAGCAAATCCGTATGATGCTGGAACAACTGATGGACCTGGCTCATCCCAACAAAAGTATTGTTCCCCATCCCTTCCCGGTGTTGGAGGATGAGTGGCGTCATGATGGTTTCAGTTTCAGCTATGATTCCAGGGAGCCTAGGCCAGTTCTGGTTTCAGTTACCTATACCCCGCGTTGGAAAGCCTGGCTGGATGGAAAAGCATTGCCGGTTCAAAACATGGATAATCTGATTTATATCCAACTGCCGGCGGGAAAGCACCAGGTATCCTTTCACTATGGAATGAGCTGGGTGGGGAAATTGGGAATTGTTTTATCCCTGTTATTCCTGTTGCTGGTGGCTTTATTCTATTATTACTTTGATTATTTCGATTTGTTTTTTAATCACCTGCAGAGAAAAGTCCGCCATTATATTTCGCTTATTGGGGAGTAATGGCACAATTGTCAGGATGAGGCCCCCAATATTAGGGTTGGGGTTTGCGGTTGTTGGGCATTGTAAGAGGGCTCCAATAGTTACTTGAAGCCGGCAATATAAGTCTTAAGGATATAAAAGCTCTCTTTATAGCGCTCATGAAAGCTGGGCATATCCCAGTCTTTCCAGTTGTAGAGCAGAACTTCGCTTTTGCTGACTATTTGCGAATTTTTCGGATTAATACTAAGCAGTTGAAGGTTTAGACCCGGCGAAGTTATACTGCTGAACTCTCCAAGATTTTGACGATGGGGATAAACCCATACCTGGTGGCTGCTGGGGTCAGTGAAGCCTAGCATCATCCAGGGAATGCGGAATTCAATCAGCTTTTCTCCGCAATAATAATCACTCAGGCTGTTATAATTAGGGGAAGCAGGATGGCTGTTCCCGTGAAACAGTTTAGCTATTTCGATTTCTTCAAACGGAATGGTTTTTTGAGATGTTGGTAAATACAGTTCGCGGCTCAAGCATAATTTCCAGGGCAAGAAAAGCCCGTTGTTTTCCTGGCTTAAGGATTGATCAAAGGGAATCATTTTAAGTACCCGTCCATAAAGATAACTATGCTGGTCATAGGCACTGGCCACCATTAGTTTAGCTTCATCCCGGTCTTTGACGGTAAGCAAGAATTCAGCTCCTTCATCGAAGTAAGCATTGGATTGAGACAGGAACTTATTGCCTCCGGGCTGGTTGTCAAAGGCGATTAGAAGTTCTTCTTCATTCCAGTTCCACCCGGTGGGATTTTCTATGGCCAAATATAAATAGGCTTCATCACTGCTTGCCATAAGTTGGAGTCTATCACCGCCGGTGGTTTTCTCGGCTGCATTGATGCGCTCCCAATCGTCAATTTTTCCATCCAGATAAATGCGGTTGCTCTTTCCTGGTTCAACCGCTACCAGGCCGAAGTTTTCTTCATTGGTTAAACGGTTAAGCCACATAGGGCGTCTTTCGGATGGTATTTCCAGGCTCATGGTATTCCAGGTATGTTTGAACCATTCATCCTGCCAGGAAAAAACTATGCCGCCAGCCAGGTTTATATTTTTCATGGCCTTAAACATGGAGACAATCATCTGTCCTTGTTCCTTCTCATTATGCATGCCCTGGTTGCGTTCCAGAGGTCCCCGGTGGGCCATCCCCCTGGAAGATGGTACGCCAAATTCCGCGACCAGGAGCGGTATACCGGAGTGTTTTTCTTTCAATTCCAAGAGGTAAGCTTCATAAGGGTCTTTTTGCCCGTCCTTATTTAAGTAATCCAGGTAATCCTTCTGATAACGGAGACTGTCAGGATAGTAGGGGTAAACATGATAGGCAGCAAAATAGCCAGCCTCCCACTCACTGCTGGGAGTAATGTGCCGGGGGTTTACACTGACCAGATCTTCTTTTTCAAAAGGCTCATCCGGGTGAGAAAGCGGGTCAGTGGTGACCCAGTTGACAAAAGAAAGCGGGTGTTGCCAACCCTGCCTCGTTTCAGCCTCGGCCAGAATATCCAGAGACTGGGCCAGCCAAGCTTCAAAAGGGCTTGCTTCAGCTGTAGTAGAAAAATACTGGCCTTTAAACTGTTTTTTGTCCGGATGGTTTTGGTTTGTTTTGTCCACCATAAGGGGATCCCACTCCGAACCCAACATCCAGGCCATAAGGTAGGGGGCTGCATTAGTGGTATATATGCCGCTGGCTTTTCCCGGTACTCTTGGAATCTCGCCCAGCCCATATACGGCCTTTACCGCCAGTGCAATTTCCCGGTGAAACTTGTCAGTAATCTCAGGCAAATAGGCGTCCTGCAAGCTGATTAGTTCTTCTTCCGGAGACCAGATGCCCTGTATAAGCCAGAGTTTATTCCTGGCATCCTTATTGTGGTCAGCCAGGGCCTTATAAAAATGCGGTGGCAGAATGGTATAAACCCTTAAGGAATGGATACCCAAATCGTCCATTCCGGCAAACCAGCGTCGGTAATCATCATAGCTGGGGCTTAATTCTCCAGGATGATGACCTGCTGTGGTGGCTCCCAGGTTCACGCCGAAACGAAAGCTCTTATCCCATTTCCCATCAATATATAAACAGATATCTTCACCTTCCACCCGGCTAAGCATTTTTACTTTATCATCATTCTCATAAACCGTTGCTTGCTTTAAGGGCGAGGAACAGGCTGATAGTGTTAAGATAGTTAAGATAGTTAAGATAATGAAACAGAAGAAAAATGCTAGAATTATACGAAACCTTTTCAAAATAACTAACCTCCGGTAAATTTCTTTAAGCATCGGAAGAAATCGCTTAAGCAGTTTCAACACACTGTTGCAACGAGGCGAGGGATTAGAACCCGCCGCCTGTTTTGTTAATAGGAAACCAAGCGCTTAAAGAAGCGCCATGCGGGCACCACTGATGTTCGCTTCGCTCACTATTAAGGATGCGGGGGTATATTTTGCCTCGTTATACTTTCAGGAAGGTAAACAACTCGGTTTTAATCCGCTCCAGCTCTTCCGGGGTCCCGGCTTCGCAGCGTACTATTAGCTCCGGCCCGGTATTGGAGGCCCGAACCAGACCCCAGCCCCCGGGGAAGAGGATTCTGGCTCCATCTATGTCTATGACCTCATGGTGATTTCGGTAATGTGAGAGTACCCGCTCAACCACCGCGAACTTCTCGCTATCGCTGCTTTTAACCCGGAGTTCGGGAGTGGCATGGTAGCGGGGAACATCAGCCAGGAGCTCACTCAAGCTTTGCTCACTGTGGGACAAGATACGCAAGAGCCGGGCGGCAGCATAGAGAGCGTCATCATAGCCATAGTATTCATCCGCAAAAAACATATGACCGGACATCTCTCCGGTAAATACCGCTCCTATTTCTTTCATCTTGGCCTTAATAAGGGAATGACCGGTTTTATAAATAACAGGCTTGCCCCCCAGACGTTCTATCTCATCTATCAGGGACTGGGAGCATTTAACCTCTACTATGCAGTCCGTTCCTGGGTAGCTGGGCAGTATTTCCCGCCAGAAAAGGATCATCAACATATCTCCCCAGATAATATTACCCTCAGTATCCACCACCCCCAGGCGATCTCCGTCTCCGTCAAAACCTATGCCCAGGTCGGCCTCTTCCGCCTTGACCACCCGGATTAAATCCTGGCAGTTCTCAACCTTGACCGGATCCGGATGGTGATTAGGAAAGCTCGGGTCCGAGTCACAGTAGAGCTCGATTACTTCACAGCCCAGTTCCCTTAACAGGCGGGGAGCAATAAAACCGGCGGTGCCGTTGCCGCAGTCCACCACCACTTTAAGCTGCCGTTCTCCCAGCTTTATCCTTTCCATAATATCCTGCCGGTAAGCCGGGCTGATATCATAGAAACTAGGATTCCCTTTTTTTGTACTGCTTATGAAGTCTCCGGTTTCGGCCAAATCAGCTATTTTTGAAATATCTTCTCCATATATGGTGGAATTGCCCAGTAGCAGCTTAAAGCCATTATCCTCGCCTGGATTGTGACTGGCAGTTATCATCATCCCCGCGTCAATATCCAGGTGACGGGAAGCAAAATAAAACATGGGAGTAATTACCTCTCCTATGTCCACTACATCCAGGCCGGATAGCAAGAGCGTTTCTACCACCAGTTCCCGAAAGCGAGGCGAAGAAAAGCGGTTATCACGGCCTACGATTATCTTTTCCCGATCCTGCTCCTGTACATATCTCCCGAAAGCTCCGGCTATAGCTCTCACCGCAGCTTCATCCAAATCTGCATCTACCCTGCCTCTGATATCATACATACGAAAAATAGACCTGTTAATCAAGCTTCTCCCTCCATTTATACACTATTCTCGCCGCTGCAACGAGACAGGGGACTAGAATCCGCCGCCTGTTTAATAAAAAAAGTGAGGAGTAAGGGGTAAGGGGTTTAAGTCATCTCCTACTGCATCTTAGTATTCAAGCACTTACTAACTCACTCTTCATCAGTGGTTGTGGCCCGCACCCTTCGGGTACTCCTGGTGTTCCATCCTTCGGATGTCACTATTAAGGTTGCGGTTACGGGGATTAGTTAATAGTAACCGGACCGCTTGGCACCCTGCGGGCACCACTGATGTTCGCTTCGCTCACTATTAAAGATGCACCCTGCGGGCACCACTGATGTTCGCTTCGCTCACTATTAAAGATGCACCCTGCGGGCACCACTGATGTTCGCTTCGCTCACTATTAAGGATGCGGGGGACATATTTCATCTCGTTATATCCGGCAGGACTTAAGATCGATAAAGACTGCGTTTTGGATGAACGGAGCTGCCACGACATAACAGGGGTTGTCATCCCGCTGTACTTCTTTTGCTATGTGGTTAATGTAGTCTTCGCTCCGGTAAACTAGCTCAAAGCGCAGTCCCTCGGCTTCAACAGCCTGTTTAATGAGATTCAGGTCTTGGTCAGAAGAGAGGTCCGGCTCTTCCAACTGTACTATGGTTCTTACTCCCAACCCAGCCAGAGTGCGCAATTCAGCTGCTTCAGGCTGGCGGCCCAGCAGCAGGCGTTCAGTAATAATATCTACTTTATGCCCGCCGATTGAAGCTGGAATATCATCCCGCTTGAGCCCATAGCAGCGGCTGCTCAGTATGGAAGCCACCTGACTGCAATAATCCGGGGAAGGGAAGCCATAGAAGAAGCATACTCCCAAAGTCTTTGGCCAAGCCTGAATATAGCTGGCCGCTCCGGCAGGAGAGATGTTTTCGTCCAATTCCAGCGCTTCCATATGGGTAATACCAGCCTTTTTAAGTCTATCCATCTCTCCAGCAGCAGGCCGGGGGCCCAGAAAGAGATTGTAGCTTACGCGAAACACCGCTCCCCCTTGCAGTCGTTCGGGGAAAGCCTTGCCCATATGCTCTAAATCTCCGCCCCGCAGCAATCCATCCAGCAAAAGGTTTTTTTCCGTAATGAGAAATCCATGTACATAGATTTTATGCTGGCTGTTGGCAATATATTGGGCCAGTTCCAGCAATCCCTGGTAAGCATTGCCTTGCTTCCGCAGCGGCATAATGGTATATTTCAAGCCCATTTCCTGACAATTTTTTTCTTCACGTTTTATCCATTTCAGATCCCCGGGATTTTCCGGATCGAGATCAGCAATAATTTCCTTAAATTGACCCCTTTGAATCAGATGAAACCACTCTTCATCGGTGGGATAAGGACCCATTATGATGCGGCTGTTCTGATAAAAATATAATTTACCCCGTTCCAGCCGGGTCTTGTAGATGCATTCTTGGGGCTCCTTGTTTTCCGGCTCCTGTCCCAGCAAGACCCGTTTAATCAGATCGGCCCGGTGTTTGCCCAGGTAACAGTGAACATAATAGCGTTTATCGCCCGGTTCCGCCAAATCCATGGCCCGCTGGATGGATTCCTGATTGTCGCTTACCCAGGGGAGCATCGGCAGGGAGTATATGGTGATGCCAACTTCTTTTCCGTGCTCCATCTCTTGTTCTAATAGTATTTTTTCAAACGGAATCATGGGGCTTAAAAGGGAAATAACCCCGTCGTAGCCCTCGGCTTTAAGCTCTCGCAAACGAGGTTTATCAGGATAAGGGCCAAAAGCATAGCGTTCGCCCGGTTCTGATACTGTACCCTGAAGCCGGGCTATTACCGGACTTCCAGTGGTTAATAGAAAGTAAAAAACCACCGCAGCCATCAAGAACAAAACCCCCAGGATTAGATATATAAACGATGTCGGTGGTTTTTCCCGGCTCAATACTTTACGGAAAAAGCAGCGGGTAACCCAGGCGCTGCTTAAGGCCCACAAGATTATAATGCCGGTCATAGCTATATTGATAAGGGTTTGGGAAGTTCCCCGCCGGGTCAGCAGTTCTTCTACGGGGACATTTACCAGGAAAAGAAAGCCCACACCCAGCAAGAAACCCGCCAGACCCATAAATAGCCCGGTTAATACCAGCAGTCTGGCCCTGGACATACTCTCCCCTCCAATAGCCATCATCCTATAACGAGGTGAAATATATCCCCCGCATCTTTAATAGTGAGCGAAGCGAACATCAGTGGTGCCCGCAGGGTGCTAAGCGGCCGCCTATTAACAAAACAGGTGGCGGGTTCTAATCCCCCACCGTCTTGCAGCGCTGTGTTGAAAATGCTCCGCAGTTTCTTTCGATGCTTTAAAGGTTTTATGCAGGATTCAGGCTATTATTCCGCAGGCAATTAGTTATTCCTACCGGTAATGATAGCAAGTAGCAGCATTGTTGGTCAAACGAAACCTTAAGCCGTAACTTTTCTTTTATCTCCATAGCCTGGCAAGAAGAACTTAAGTACCTGACAGCATATGTCTTTTGATATTATATAGTACATTCCATTAAGTAAAAAGGAATACAAGTATATTTATGGAATAACGATAATAATAAGCAAAGGAGGGGTTAAAAATGAAGTTTTACCATAGTTTGCGGTTTAAATTGTTGATAGGGATACTGCTGCTTTGTTTCCTGGCCTCGATTGGCCAAAGCCTGGTTTCTTTTTGGAGCGGGAAAAATGTTCTAACCAGTGAAATAACCAGTAAGTGCCAGCAAATAGCGGAATCAACCAGCCAGGTGATCGATACCTATTTCGCCGGCAAGCTGGAAAAGTTCGATACCCTTAGCAAAACCAGTTTGCTGAAAAATATGCGGGAAGAGGAGATTATAGCGACTTTAGCCGGAATTATGACTTCTGAGTACGACAATATATATGTAATCTGGCCGGATGGCTCCACCGTAACCGACAGAGGAGAAAGACCACAACTGGCCGACCGGGATTACTTTAAACTGGCCATAAAGGGTCAAGCTAATATAGGAACTCCCATTATTTCCAAGACTACCGGCAACATGGTGGCACCGATTGCAGTGCCTATTGTTCGGGAGCAGCAAGTAGTAGGGGTCTTGGGAGCAAGCTTAAAAATCCAAGAATTGATTGACGTGGTCAACCAGGTTAAGGTCGGCGAAACCGGTTATGCCTATATGATCGACCGGGAGGGAACTTTTGTAGCCCATCCCCAAAGCGAGTTTATCCTGGAGAGCAACCAGTTCGAGCTAGGGGAAGAACTGGCTGCCATAGGCAAGAAAATGATTGCCGGGGAGTCGGGGATAGTAAATTACAAATATGAAGGAATGGGAAAATATATGGCCTATGCTCCGGTTAAGAGCACCGGATGGGCTTTGGCTGTGACTGTACCCGTCAAAGAAGTAAATCAACCTTTGAACAATATGATGCAAAAAATTATTTTGATTACCGTGGTTACTCTAGCTCTGGCCATCCTGGTAATTTGGTTGATAAGCGGGAACTTTACCCGCCCGGTTCTGGCCATGGTAGGTATTACCGAACGACTATCGCAAAGGGATTTAACCCAAAATATAAAAAGCGATGATTCCTCGGAAATCGGTCTGCTGATGAATTCCCTGGGGGAAATGAAGGATAATCTCCATCAAGTCCTGGGGCAGATGGCCGCCAGTGCGGAAAGACTGGCAGCTGTTGCCGATAGTCTGTTTAACAATGCAGAGCAAAGCGGCAAGGCTTCCGAGCAGGTACATGCCAGTGCCGAGGAAGTGGCGCGGGCCGCGGCAACCCAGGCGGAAGACGCCCAAAAAACCAGTGAGCTAAGCCAGCAAGTAGGAATGGCCATGCAGAATGTAAGCCAGGCCACGGAGGATATGTCGCAGCAATCTCGACATTTTAAAAATATAGTAGCCCAGGCTACCGGCTTAATGTTGCAACAAAAGGAGAAGATGGATCAGACCGTGGAAAGCACGGTTAATGTTTCCGAGGTAATAATGGATTTGAACAACAAAACCCAGGAAATAGGGGAGATTATAAGTGTTATTACCGATATAGCCGGGCAGACCAACCTCCTGGCGCTTAATGCGGCCATAGAAGCTGCCCGGGCAGGAGACTCGGGCCGAGGTTTTGCCGTAGTGGCGGAAGAAGTCCGGAAACTGGCGGAGGAGACCGGTAGTGCTACTCTGAATATTGGCGGCATCATAAGCGAAGTGCAGGCAGGGGTGGAACGGGTAGTGACAGAAGTCCAAAAGGTAGAGAAGCAAGTCAGAGAGCAGGGAAGTTCTCTGGGAGAAAGTGTGGGAGCCTTTAGAGAAATAGAAAGCGGAGCCGGGAAGATGGATAATTCTATTCAGGATATATCGGCTACTTTTGAGGAAATTGTAGCCTCGGCTGATGAGATTATACAGGCTATAGAAAATATTTCTGCCGTAACTCAGGAGTCGGCAGCATCGGCTGAAGAAGTAACCGCTATAAGCCAGAACCAGCTGGCGGCGGCCCAGAATATAGTACAGGTTAGCCAGGAACTGGAGACCCTGGCCGCAGAGTTAAAAGAGGTTACTGCTACTTTCATACTCAGATAAGTAGGGAACGTTCCGAATCAGGTATGACAGGGGGACGGAGTTGTTGACACATGCGCCAGCGCATGTGTCAACAACTCCGTCCCCTTTTATCTGTGGGTTTTTTTGGATATATCCCATTAAAAAAGGAATTATTGAGTACACTGTCGAATAAAGCAGTAGTTTTTTAAAGAGAGAAAAGCCAAAAGCCGATGTTTTTTATATAGCTGTTTATATAGAGAAAGACAAAAAGCGGGGGAACGAATAATTTTAAAAAGGGGTGAGAGAAAAGAGTTTTACAGAAAGATAAAAAGGGGTGGGGGAATTGAAATTTACACAAAGTCTGAAATTTAACTTTCTGCTTTGGATCCTGGGGGCTTTTTTTCTGGCCTCTATCGGACAAAGTTTTGTTTCCTACTGGAGCGGAAAGGATATATTGATCCAGCAGATCCAGGAGAACTGTACCCAAATAGCCGATGCTACGGGTGCTGAAATAGATTCCTGGATAGAGGGGAAATTCAGCGAAATGAGCACCCTGGCCAAGCTGGATGAGGTAAAGAAAATGGATGCGGAGCGCTTGCCCGCTCTCCTGAGCGGCTTGATGTCGGCTGACCATGATAATCTCTATGTGGTCTGGCCGGATGGTACGGTGGTAGGCGATATTGGCCATATGGATTTTAAGCTGGATGATCGCAATTATTTCAAACTGGCTATGGAGGGAAAGGCTAATATCGATACCCCGGTGTTATCCAAAGCTACCGGTAACCTGGTGGCCCCTGTTGCCGTTCCCATTTACCGGGGAGACAAGGTAGTGGGGGTTCTGGGTGCCACCATCAAGGCGGAGAAGGTAACAGAGATTACTTCTCAGGTTAAGGTGGGAGAAACCGGCTATGCCTATTTGATAAACCAGGATACTACTTTTGTGGCTCATCCCAAAAAAGACTATATACTGCAAAAGAAGCTATCTGATGAGGCCGAGGGAATAGAGGATATAATCAGCCGGATGACCGCTCTGGAGAGGGGAATAGCGGAATATAAGTTCGATGGCGTGGCCAAGTATATGGCCTATGATCCGGTAGAACTGGCCGGGTGGTCCCTGGCGGTTACGGTTCCGGTTTCCGAGGTCACCCAGCCTCTGGATAACATGCTGCACAAGATGATTATGGTAACGATAGTTACCTTGTTGCTGTTGAGTATTATTGTCTGGTTTGTTACTGGCCGCTTGACCAAACCCATACTGGGGATGGTGGGTATTACCACGCGCTTATCGCAGAGGGATCTGACTCAAGAAATTGAGAGCAAGAATCGCTCGGAGATAGGGCTTTTGATGAACTCGCTGCGGGATATGAATGATAATCTAAACGCGGTGCTCAAGCAGATGGCGGGAAGTTCGGAGCGCCTGGCCAGTGTATCCGATAATCTGATGCAAACCGCCCGGCAAACGGGGCAGGCTTCGGAACAGGTCAGCGCCAGTGCCGAAGAGGTAGCCCGGGCAGCCGCGGCTGAAGCTGAAGACGCCCAGAAGACCAGTGAACTGGTACAGCAGGTAGGGCTGGCCATGCAGAATGTGGGGAGCACTACCGAGGGCATATCCCAACAATCAATTAATTTCAAGAATATAGTTGGGCGGGTTACGGGCTTGATGTTGCGGCAAAAGGATGAAATGGCTCTTACCGTTGACAGCACTGTAAATGTAGCCGGGGTAATTGAGGAACTGAGCAATAAAACCCAGGAAATCGGGGAAATAATCAATGTAATAAACAATATTGCCGGCCAGACCAATTTGTTGGCCCTTAATGCCGCTATTGAGGCGGCCCGAGCCGGTGAAGCCGGGCGTGGTTTTGCCGTAGTAGCGGAGGAAGTACGGAAGCTGGCGGAGGAGACCGGCAGCGCAACTCTGAATATTGCGGCCATTATAAACGAGGTTCAGGCTGGGGTGGAACGGGCAGTAGCTGAAGTTGACAAGGTGGAGAAGCAAGTACGGGAACAGGGAGTATCGTTGGGAGAAAGTGTGGATTCTTTCCAGGAGATTGAGCAGGGAGCAGTAGAGATAGATAACGCAATTCAGGATATATCCGCTACTTTTGAAGAACTCCTGGCTTCAGCCGATGAAATGACTCAGGCCATTGAAAATATCTCGGCCGCTACTGAGGAATCAGCGGCATCCGCTGAAGAAGTCACCGCCGTCAGCCAGAATCAGCTGGTTGCCGTACAAAATATTGTCACTGTCAGCCAGGAATTGGACAAACTGGCTGTCGAACTTAAAAAAGTTACCGATACTTTTAAACTAAAATAAAGGGTATATCGCGGGGACGGTTAGTCCCCGCGTCACCACTCTATCCAATCTCAAAAAAAAGTCCACCGGACGGTGAACTATTTTATTCAAGGAGGTAGTTAATCCATAGGGCCTCCTTCCCAGTATTGCCTGATTTTGCGGAGAGCATATCCCCCAAAAAACAGTCCATTTAAAAAGGCAATGGGAATAGCCATAGCTCCAAACCAGTGAAATTTTTGCCGCATATCTTCTTTTCCATCGCTTGTTCTATATCTAGTCATATCTATCCCTCCTTTAAGGATATTTTGAGCGAAAGAGCTGAGAATTATTTAGGTTATTATTCTCATCTCTTGCTCATCAAGGAAGGAAATACTTTGAACCCCAAAAGATATAGAAGGGTACCGCCAATCAGCAAAATTAATAAAAGACTTATAATTTTCACCAACATATCATCACCTTAAAATAATTTGTGATGAAACAGAAAAATTTATTCAATTAGATTTGCTGTCTGAGCACTTAAGCTAGACGTTCTTTTTGAGTTCCCTTATCTGTCTTTCTGAAAGCACATTCTTGACCAGATAGGAAGGATTTTTGGACAGGTCAAGCTCGTAAGGAGTAAGCAATTTCCAGTTCCGGTCATAGAGCATTCTTACTACGGGTTGGGCTGGACTCTTGCGGTTGATGTCGATTACCATGCAGAGTTCGCCGCTGTTGAGTTCAAGCAGGCTTCCCAGAGGATATATTGCAATATTATTTAGAAAAGCCTTAACACATTGCGGATCAAAAAAAAGGCCTGTCATTCGTTTTAGGATACTTATAGCCTGGGTAACCGAATAGGCTGGACGATAAGGCCGGTCAGCCACCAGGGCATCATAGACATCGGCTACAGCTACTATCCTGGCATATTCGTGTATCTCTTCACCTGACAGTTGACGGGGATATCCCTGCCCATCCCAGCGCTCATGATGTTGAAAGGCGATGTGAGCGGAAAGAAGGGAAAGAACACTGTGCTTCCTGAGAATATCAAACCCAAGCTCTGCATGCCGTTGAATTTCTGCAAATTCTTCCCGGCTCAGGTCGTCGGGTTTATTGAGAATGTTCTTGTTTATCTCTATTTTGCCTATATCATGAAGCAGGGCGCCCACACCCAATTCCTTGAGCTGGCTTCGCTTATAATTCAGACTAATGCCGCTCATTATCGAAAGGACACCTACATTTACCGAATGAGCATAAGTATAATCATCAAATGAACGGATATCCGTTAAACTGACCAGGGTATGGGGATTAGCTATTATTTCGTCAATTATTTCGTCTACGGTTTTTTTCACAGCAAAGAGATTAAGCTGGTGTTTCTTTTCCAACAAAATAACGCTTTCCTTGAGGGTTCTTATGGCTTTTAAACGAGTCTTTTCCGAAATTATATCGCTTACGGCATCTGATTCATCAAAAAGCTCATCTCGTATATAAACTGACATAATTCCTGCCTTTTGCAAGCCATGGATATATTTCTCGTTGAGTTCTACTCCAGCGTGTAAAAGCACCCTTTCTGCACTGTCAAATATGGCCCGTGCTACTATCATTCCCGGATCCAATTCATATATAGAAACCCTGCGCATAAAAACTCACCTGTTTTAATGATTTACCTTGCCAGGAGCATACTGTTGCCTGCAAGGGGAAGTTCGTAAGCTGCATCAAGAAAATGGATTAATAGCCAGATTTATGTCATAATATCATATATGCAGCTAAACTGGGTATTGGATAATTCGATTTTTTTCAAAGACTTCCTGCTCATATCCTAAATATTAAACAATTATTATAGTTTGCCAGAATGAGGTATTTCTGTAAAGCTAAATTTTTATCCACTGCCGGGCCTTTATTCTTATTTGCGATGAAGAGGGTAAAATGATAAATTACTAGTAAAAAGCAAAACAGAGGAGAAACATGAAAAAGAAAAGACAAGCAGCTTTTCCCAGGGCCATATTAAGAAACTTGGCAGATGAAATAAAAAAAATGGCAGGCAGCAATGAAGGACGGCTCTTTATTCTGGAAATGGTCGAAGAAATCCCTTATGATATTCGCGCTCAGGTTATTGAAGGCTTGTCAGCTTTTTATGAAGATGAGATAGTGGAATTCTTTCAGATGTTAAAAGCGGAATACGGTAGTGAAATGGAATCTCTATGTGCTCGAGCTTTAGAAAAGTTCAGCATGGCAGGCCTGGATATTAGTCCACCCATATTTTTCCGAGGCTCCTTTTTAAGAGCTTACGCCACTTGCAGCCGCCATACCGGAAGGCTGAGCCTTGATATTGCCTGGAAAGCTTCCGGAAAAGGGGTTCATGTTGAGTCTTTTTACCTGACCTTTAATGCGGATGGCTTACACAGTTTTTTCCTGGTGGAAAATATGCCCCTGGCCCAGTTTGAGCATGACCGCCAGGTTTTGGGAGAGATGGTGGAATTAAGTTTTGACGAGGCTTCTCTCTTAATTTCGCAGGCCTTTGCTCTAAATCTTCGTCATATGAGTCGACCTTCGGTTGGTAGATTCTTATACCAAAAATACTTGAGTCATAGCATCGCAATTAGTGAAATTCAGGAAAGAGAACTTTTGCATAGAATATCCCCTCGGCTCACACCACGACAACTGGTAAACAGCTTCTTTTATGCTTTGAAATATCAAGATTTAAGCTATATTCTATCCTTGATAAGTACCAGCAATGCCCCTCAAGCTTTACAGCAATTTGATGGTTTTTTAAAGCTGGGGAAAACACTATTGGAAGGGCAGGTTGAGGAGGTTTACGCTTCCGGGAAACATGCCAGGGTAATCGCTTCTTCCCTTGGTCTGAAGGATCATGAACTAGAGCAGTATTCCTATTGTTTTTATTTAGTAAAAGTAGGATCAGGCCACTGGTCTATTGTAGATATTCAAAGCTTGCCGCCTCAGGCAAAAACCAGGACCACCCTTGCCAATCCCCTTGAAGCCAATGTCTTTTGCCGGGTATACGAAATAACAGACATGGACGAGTTTTTCCTGGTCCTGGACAAAATAGACAACATAAGGGAGATGGAAGAGCTTCCTTATGGCATTCATATGCGACTAACCTGTTTTGAAGACAATTTTAACCATGGGGTATCTTTTTTTACCGGGGTAATTGCAGACATGATAATTAATGGTGATGAGTTTGTAGTCATATCCCGCGAACAATCAACTGCAGCGGAAATCCATAAGCTCTTTGTTTCTCTCTCCGGCATTCCGGTTATTTATCGAGGAGAGTATGAAGTCAGCCTGTTAACGGCTTATCGCTATCTGGGTGGTAATTATGTTTACTTTGAAGATGTTTTAGTTGATGAAGAGAGTGAACAGGTATTTGATGACGGTATGCGTTTTATCAGTGCTCGCTACCTGGTCAAGGATTACAAGAAGGTTTGGCAGAGAATGGAAGAATTATCTTTGCTGGAAATTGAGACAACTGTTGATTACCGGGTTTATTACCAGTTGGAAGATCGAAACGGTGCCCCGGCGTTTTTCGCTGAGTATATTTTGGGTCCAAACTGGTTAAGCATTTCTGCATTTGGTGAGCTTGACCTCAACAAAGCCCGGCAAAACTTGGAAAACGAGATTTATGAATACCTGGAGTATGATGGTATGGAATTGAAAACAGAAGGTTTCTTCGATATTTTGACCAGTGAGGTTAGCAAGGAGAATCCCGGCTTGGAAAAGGCCTTGAAAGAGATCTACCTCAATAAGTGGTATAATTCCCATCTGGCTACCTTAAGTGGAATGAGTCCATCTGAAGCCTCTCAGAGCGAAGAGGGCAAAAGATTACTGTGGACCATGTTCAAGAAAATAGGACAACGAGAAAAGAAGGGCCTGGTGCCCGGCCAACAAAAAAGGATTAACCTGAAGGAATATATGCGCAAAGTTGAGCAAGGGAAAGAAGGAAAAATTTAAACAGCATATTGACAGCATCTAATACTTTCAATATACTTTTAAGCATCGGGAGAAACTGCGGAGCAGTTTTTCAACACACCGCTGCAACGAGGCGGGGGATTAGAACCCGCCGCCTGTTTTCTAAATAGGAACCCGACCGCTTAAAGAAGCACCCTACGGGCACAACTGATGTTCGCTTCGCTCACTATTAAGGATGCGAGGGACACATTTTGCCTCGTTATAGATAATTAAATATCTGCAAATTGGCAATGAAGGGAACGGACATATGAAATCACTTGATGAAAGAGAACCGGGACAGGTGAGAGCCGGTACAAAATTTCATGTGGTGCTCATCCCGGAGTCGCTATCTGAAAGGCCACGAGCTCAGTAGGTGTTGCCGGATAAAGGTGTCCGTTAAAAACCTGGCATTATTAGGATTAATATGCTGCAAGAGGCCACATCCCCCGATGTGGCAAGCAGGGTGGTACCGCGGGAAGCTCCCTCTCGTCCCTGGTGGGGAAGAGAGGGTATTTTTATATTCTTTTTTAAATATAACTAACCCCCATGGCCCGGGATATTGTTTTTATCTTTTTGTATTGACTTTAAAATAAAATAATAAATAGGAGTGTTCGTGATGGGATTAAAGATTTACCTCGATGGAAAGTTTGTGGATGAGGAAGAGGCCAGGGTATCAGTTTTTGATCACGGTTTTCTCTATGGTGACGGTGTATTTGAAGGAATCAGGGCCTATCATAACAGTGTATTCCGCTTAAAGGATCATGTTGACCGCCTTTATGATTCAGCCAAAGCCGTGAATATGGAGATTCCGGTGGATAAGGAACAAATGACGGAGATAATCCTGGAAAGCTGCCGCCAAAATGGTTTAAAGGATGCTTATATCCGGGTGGTTGTTTCCCGGGGCAAAGGCGACCTGGGTCTTGATCCCCGCAAGTGCTCGGTTCCCACAGTCGTATGTATTGCATCTTCGATAAGCATCTATCCGGAAGAGATGTATGAGAAGGGTCTGGATGTCATTACCGTACCTACCCGCCGGAATGGCCCGGAAGGGGTTAATCCGCGCATCAAATCCTTGAATTATCTTAATAATATTATGGCCAAAATAGAAGCCAATATGGCAGGTGTGCCTGAGGCCATTCTGCTTAACCAGGAAGGCTATGTAGCCGAATGTACCGGAGATAATATTTTTATGGTGAAAAACGGGATACTAAAGACCCCCGCCATTCACCTGGGTCTTTTGGAAGGGGTAACCCGCAACGAAGTAATTGGCATAGCTCGAAAAGAAGGCATTGAGGTACAGGAAACCACCTTTACCCGCTATGACCTTTTTGTAGCGGATGAGGTATTCTTAACCGGTACAGCGGCGGAGTTGATTCCCGTAGTAAAAGTAGATGACAGAGTAATAGCTGATGGCAAACCGGGACCTATATTCCATAAACTACTGCGGCAGTTTAGAGAAATCGTTAAAGAACCTGAAGCCTTAATATTCAGGTAACCGGTGAAATCAAGCTTTCACTGCACTATCACCAGTTTTATGTAAGCCTTTTGAGGAGGTATAAAGCATGAAAAGCGATAAGGTGAAAAAAGGTCTGGAAAAAGCGCCCCATCGCTCACTTTTCAAAGCCCTGGGCTTAACTGACGAGGAAATAGATCGTCCCCTGGTAGGCATAGTCAATTCCCGGAATGAAATAGTACCCGGGCATATTAATCTGGATAAGATTGCGGAGGCGGTAAAAGCCGGTGTGCGTATAGCCGGGGGAACTCCGTTCGAGTTTCAGACCATTGGAGTTTGCGATGGTATTGCCATGAATCATATAGGGATGAAGTATTCCCTGGGCAGTCGGGAATTGATTGCTGATAGTGTGGAAGTAATGGCAACAGCACACGCTTTTGATGCTCTGGTGTTTATCCCCAATTGCGACAAGATTGTTCCTGGTATGTTAATGGCGGCAGCCCGTTTAAATTTGCCCTCCGTTTTTGTTAGTGGCGGTCCCATGCTGGCAGGTACGATTAGAGGGAAAAAGATAAGCCTAACCCAACTCTTTGAAGGAGTAGGAGCAGTGGCTGCCGGGCGCATGAGCCTGGAGGAACTCCAGGTAATGGAAGAATGCGGCTGCCCCACCTGTGGCTCTTGTTCCGGCATGTTTACGGCCAATTCCATGAATTGTCTCACGGAAGCGCTGGGTATGGGCCTGCCGGGAAACGGAACTATACCGGCGGTATTTTCCGAGCGCATCCGGTTGGCCAAGCAAGCCGGTATGAAAGTAATGGAGCTCTGGGAGAAAAATATATGCCCCCTGGATATTATGACCCCGGAAGCGTTTCAGAACGCGATTCGTTTGGATATGGCCATAGGATGTTCTACCAATTCCGTATTGCACCTCTTGGCTATAGCGGCGGAAAGCGGGGTAAAGATAGATCTGGAGATGTTTAACCAATTGAGTGCAACCACCCCTCACCTCTGCAAGCTCAGCCCGGCCGGGGAGCATCATGTGGAGGATTTTTACCAGGCGGGTGGAATACAAGCCTTATTTAATGAGTTGGATAAAAAAGATTTGATAAACCGGGAATGTATTAGCGTAACCGGCCGCAGTGCGGGCGAGAATTTCGCGCATTCACCAGTCCGTGATTATTCGGTAATACGCCCTCTGCACGAGCCCTACAGCGAAAGCGGAGGACTGGCTATACTCTTCGGCAACCTGTCCCCGGAAGGAGCCGTAGTAAAGAAGGGGGCAGTGGCTCCGGAAATGATGGAGCACGAAGGGCCGGCCCGAGTATTTAATAGCGAGGAAGAAGCGGTGGAAGCCATATTGGACAACCGGATTAAATCCGGTGATGTAATAGTTATCCGCTATGAAGGACCACAGGGGGGACCGGGGATGAGGGAAATGCTGACCCCAACCTCGGCTATAGCTGGAATGGGCTTGGATAAGGAAGTGGCCCTTATTACTGATGGCCGCTTTTCCGGCGCTACCCGGGGAGCTTCCATCGGCCATGTATCACCTGAAGCTGCTGCTGGAGGCTTGATAGCCCTGGTAGAGGAAGGAGACCTTATTCGAATTAATATTCCGGCCTGCCGGCTGGAACTCCTGGTAGATGAGAAAATCCTCGGGGAGAGGAAGCTGCTCTGGAAAGCACCGGAGCCCCGAATAAAAACTGGATATATGAGGCGATATGCCAGGATGGTACAATCAGCCAGTACCGGGGCCGTATTTAAAAACTAACCCATTATAACTGGTAATAATAGCGGGCCATCGAAAGCCCGCTATTGTTTTATCCGATGACTAACTCGCTCTAAGACTCCCGCCTCTATAGGCGGGAGTAAGAGCGACTAAGTCTCTGGATAAGAGCGACTAAGCTTCAGATGGAGTTAAAACTCCACCTGAAGCAAGTCTTACTTTATAGAAAATAAAGCGGAGGTGAGCCAGGTGAAATTAAAAGGAGCCGAGATTTTACTGCAGTGTTTGCAGAAGGAAGGAGTGGATACCGTATTTGGTTACCCGGGCGGAGCGGTCTTACCCATTTATGATGCCCTGTACAAATCAGAGATCAGGCACATCCTTTCCCGGCATGAACAAGGAGCCGCCCATGCTGCCGATGGTTATGCCCGGGCAACTGGCCGGGTAGGTGTTTGCATAGCAACCTCAGGTCCGGGAGCAACCAATCTGGTTACCGGAATAGCTACCGCCTACATGGATTCGATCCCCCTGGTCTGTTTTACCGGACAGGTTGGAACCCCTTTAATCGGTAGAGATGCCTTTCAGGAGGCGGATATAACCGGTATAACCCTTCCTATAACAAAGCATAATTACCTGGTGGAGAAGACGGAGGATCTAGCTCGAATAGTTAAGGAAGCCTTTTATATTGCCCGTACCAACCGGCCCGGCCCGGTGGTGGTTGACCTGCCCAAAGATGTAATGGAAAGAGAAATAGATTTTGAATATCCGGAAGAAGCCATAAACATAAGGGGTTACCGCGTTGTAAAGGGATACAATTCCAACCAGGTGATTACCGCCGTAGACTATATTCAAAAAGCCCGCCGCCCGGTAATCTATGCCGGCGGAGGAGTAATTTCTTCCAATGCGGCGGAAGAGCTGAGGGAATTGGCGGAAAAAAGGAAAATACCGGTTACCACCACCTTGATGGGGATGGGGGGATTCCCCGGCAACAGCTATCTCTCCCTGGGGATGCTGGGCATGCATGGAACCCGTTACGCCAATTATGCCATTGGTGAGTGTGACCTGCTTATAGCGATAGGGGTTCGCTTCGATGACCGGGTTACCGGTAAGATTGATACCTTTGCCCCCCATGCGCGGGTGATTCATATTGACATAGATGCTGCCGAAATTGGGAAAAATGTGGAGGTGGAAGTCCCCATCGTAGGGCAGGTCAAGGAAGTGCTGGCAGCTATCAACCAGCGGCTGGAAGCTATCGAATTGGAGGAATTAAGCGAATGGCATGAAACCATTGACCGCTGGAAAGAGGAATATCCTTTGCGCTACGGGGATTCCTCTGAAGGAAGGATAATGCCCCAGCATGTAATCGAAGAAGTCTATTCCCTAACTCAGGGTGAGGCCATTATCTGTACCGAGGTAGGGCAGAACCAGATGTGGGCCGCCCAGTATTATCAATATAAGCACCCCCGCAGTTTTTTAAGCTCCGGGGGACTGGGTACCATGGGCTATGGATTCCCGGCCGCCATCGGCGCCAAAATTGCCTGTCCCGAGCTGCCGGTTATAGATATCGCCGGTGATGGCAGCATTCAGATGAACATACAAGAATTAGGTACCGCAGTACAGTACCGGCTTCCTATTATTATCTGTATTTTGAACAATCATTTCCTGGGTATGGTTAGACAGTGGCAGGGTTTATTTTATGGCGGACGTTATTCCTTTACGGATATGAGTCATCAACCGGACTTTGTAAAAATAGCTGAAGCCTATGGGGCCGTTGGCCGGCGTATCAAAGAAGCGTCCCAGGTGCGGGAAGCTCTGGAGGAAGCCCTTAAAGTCAAGGATCGTCCGGTAGTCCTGGATTTCTGGGTGGAGAGAGAGGCTGATGTTTATCCCATGGTGCCACCAGGCGGATCCCTTATGAATATGCTGGGGGGTGATTGATCATGAAGAAGCATACCTTGGCGGTTACCGTAGAAAATCGTCCCGGGGTCCTTACCCGGGTCACCACCATGTTCCGCCGGAGAGGCTACAACATTGAGAGCCTGGCGGTGGGAGCTACGGAAAACCCGGCGATTTCCCGCATTACCATAGAAGTCGCCGGAGATGACAGGATAATTGAGCAGGTAACCAAGCAGTTATATAAACTGGTTGAAGTAATTAAAATAAACGATCTTACCGATGCCCGCTCGGTTGACCGCGAACTGGTTTTGATCAAAGTAAAAGCCGACAACAGTGTCCGGGCCGAGATTGTACAGATAGTGGACATATTTAGAGCCCGTATAGTAGACATTGGCCGGGATTCACTGATAATAGAAGTCACCGGAGATTCCAGAAAAATCGAAGCTATAGAGGATTCCCTCCGCGCTTTCGGGATAATCGAAATGGTGCGAACCGGCAAGATTGCCATGATCCGTGGAGGCAAGTAATTAAAAACTTATTCACACTGCAAAAAACCTTTTGATTCAGAAGGGTTGCATAAATATACAAAGCGAGCGTTGGCGAAGCATGGATACAGCACCCTGCGGGTACTCCTGATGTTCCATCCTTCGGATGTCACTATTAAGGTT
>ENA-UOOR01000077-UOOR01000077.1-fermentation-metagenome-genome-assembly--contig:-NODE-77-length-130899-cov-119.626914_pt1 | contig 130899 bp, 129 predicted proteins | sample MGYA00245780_ERZ724029 | MGnify/ENA primary metagenome ERZ724029 (study PRJEB28704, sample SAMN03018315) | fermentation metagenome | biome: anthropogenic terrestrial biome; feature: soil...
AGCACTTCAGCGCCGAAGATAGTTCGTTTGAGCAAAAATAGGTCGTTGCCAGGCACTCTCAATCATTTATGGGGGATTAGCTCAGTTGGGAGAGCACCTGCCTTACAAGCAGGGGGTCGGCGGTTCGAGCCCGTCATCCCCCACCATATCAATTACTAAACCAAGTAGATGCCGAAATAGCTCAATTGGTAGAGCACCTGACTTGTAATCAGGGGGTTGCGGGTTCAAGTCCTGTTTTCGGCACCACTACTTAAAAATTTGTCCCGTTAGCTCAGTAGGTAGAGCACTTGACTTTTAATCAAGGGGTCAGAAGTTCGAGCCTTCTACGGGACACCATCTAAAATGCCTGAATGGTGGAATAGGTAGACACGTGGGACTTAAAATCCCATGGATGATGAATCCGTGCCGGTTCAAGTCCGGCTTCAGGTACCAACTAACAAGTGGGGCTTTAGCTCAGCTGGGAGAGCGCCTGTTTTGCACGCAGGAGGTCGACGGTTCGATCCCGTTAAGCTCCACCATTTGTTTATTAACATCACAAAATGATGGTTACTATATATGCGAGGACCCTTGTTTTTAGGGACATGGCGGTGTAGCTCAGCTGGCTAGAGCGCGCGGTTCATACCCGCGAGGTCGAGGGTTCAAGTCCCCCCGCCGCTACCAATTGGACCCGTAGCTCAGTTGGTTAGAGCTACCGGCTCATAACCGGTCGGTCGTAGGTTCGAGTCCTACCGGGTCCACCACTAATTTAATCAAATATTATGTACGGAGAAATACCCAAGTCCGGCTGAAGGGATCGGTCTTGAAAACCGACAGGGTGTAAAAGCCGCGGGGGTTCGAATCCCTCTTTCTCCGCCATACATATCGCGGGATAGAGCAGTTCGGTAGCTCGTCGGGCTCATAACCCGGAGGTCGTAGGTTCAAATCCTTCTCCCGCAACCAAAATAACTCAGGCCTTACTAGGCATTAAATATATATTATTTATACCCAAACAGCGCGGGGTAGAGCAGTTCGGTAGCTCGTCGGGCTCATAACCCGGAGGTCGTAGGTTCAAATCCTTCCCCCGCAACCAATTTTAGTAGGTCCGGTGGTGTAGTGGTTAACATGCCAGTCTGTCACACTGGAGATCGCGGGTTCAAGTCCCGTCCGGACCGCCACTTATATGGCTCTGTAGCTCAGTCGGTAGAGCAACGGACTGAAAATCCGTGCGTCACCGGTTCAATTCCGGTTGGAGCCACCATTTACGTATTCAATGACTATTTATGTAGTCATTTTTTTTCCTCATCTGAAAATGCGATAATATAAAACTATGTATTTACATTTACTTTTTAATAGAATAGTTTATAATTAAGATATAAAGTGCGGGTGATATTATGTTTCAAGCAACTGACTTGTTAATGTACTTCAATATTGTTTGTGGAATTACACTCTTAACTTCAATACTCTATGGTTTGATTAATGGATTTTTAAAGACGTCATTTATGACGCTTTTTTTTCTGTTAGTGCTGGTTATTGGTGCATTTGCGATTCCACTCATTTCTGAATTAATGTTAGATATTAATTTGAGTTTTGTTAATTCATTTATAGCTGGAGATATAACCACTGAAATTACCACTCTTAGAGTATCCGTACCCCTAATCTTACAAGAAATGATGCCTGAACAAGCATTCTTGTTCCAACCAGGCACTGAATCACTGCTGTTTATTTTTGGGATAGTTAAGATGGTTATTAATATCATTTTATTTATTATATTATTGTTATTAAACTTTACGGTATTCAAGTTTATTTCATGGATTCTATGGAAATTTGTCAAACCTAAGAAGGATTCTGAAACTGGCGAAAAACCAAAAAAACGTCGTTTATTAGGCGCGGGTGTTGGTGTTATTAGGGGATTAATTTTATTATTATTACTTGCAATTCCAATGGCTGGCATAGCTTCTATGGCATCTAGCGGGGAAGTCTTGATGAGTTTAGCAGAATCAGGAAATTCAGGTGAAACTCAACAGGCTGCTGAAACCGATGAAATGGACGAAATATTCGCTTTCTTCAAAGGGTATAGAAACACTTTTATGGGACAAGTATATAAGCCAATTGATACTAAATTGTTTGATAGTGTTGTTAGTATTTCGACCACAGCAGGTGAAAAAAAGGTTTCTATAAAACTTAGAAAAGAGATAGAAAGTCTAGTAGGTATATATCAAATATTACTAGATGCGAATGAAGGAAATTCTAAGATTGATCAAAATATCGTTTTTAAATTGACGGATGCTCAAATTACTCAAATCGGCGATTTCTTAGCTCAAGCTGATATTATTAAAGTTGGTACTTCAATTGGGGCTGAATACTTATATGATTATCTGGTTACGAATGAACTATTAAATGGTTATGAAACACATCTAACTTTAAAAAATTTAAAAGCGATGGATATCGGGGCCGATATTAAGAAAATTGCTGAAGCAGCTATTTTAGTTCGGGCCATTGATTTTCAAGAAGACATCGAAAATAATATTTTTACGTTAACAGAAGAACAAGCCACTGAAATTATTACTAAATTAACTGAACTTCGACTCTTAGAATATGGTCTTCCAATCGCTATCAACTATTTCTTAAGTATGGAAGATATCCAAACAATGATGTTAGATAATGGAATTGATTTGGCTGATTTAGTTAAACCAACCCCAGAAGAACTGATAGTTGATCTTGGAAATTTGGTTGAAGTATATATCGCTGTAAAAGATTTAGGTTATACTTCAATTGAAGAACTTGAACAACTCCAAAATACTGAAAATCTTGGATTAATAACCGATCAACAAGTCACAAATTTAGTTTCTAGTATATTCGGATTTAATATTTTAAATGACAATAGTATCCTGATTTCAACGCTATTATACGATATGTTAAAAGAAGGATTACCAGAAGATTACCAATCTGTGATAACACTGCAATCTTTACAAGATAACTTTAATGAAACTGAAGTGACTAATTTAGTCTTATTAACAAAACTATTCTTAGAAGTAGGCATTTTTGAAGACAACTTTGACTATGAAAATTTATTTACAGAAGCGATTATTGAAAAATTAGCTTCAAGAATATCCGGAAGTAGTTTAATTAGTGGTATGTCAGAAGGATTAATCATAACCATGGCTTCATCTCTTGAAATGCCATTTGAAATTGAAGTCCCACCAGGCGTTACGTTTGGTGGCGCAGCCGGCAAAGCTGAGATTAAAGCGGTGTTAACCTCTATTAAAGGTGTGTTAGATGCAGGGTTATTAGATTCTACTTTTGATCCCGGTACTTTATCTGATCAGACGATTGAAGACTTAGCACAATCCATTTCTGATTCTAAGATTATGACCCATAATGTTCCCCTTATTTTAGAAGAACTTCTAAACAATATGGGGACTGTAACCATCGAAATACCTGAAGACTTTAGTTTTACCGGTGAAGCAGGTAAAAATGAGTTGATTGCCTTATTCAAGACAGTTAGAACATTTTCAAATGCGGGTTTCTTAGATACTGGTTTTGATATAGCTACTCTAGATGATGCTACAATTAGAGAGATCGCCGTTGATATTTCTAGTTCAGTCATTATGACACACAATATTAATAACTTCATGAGTAATATTGCATCAGGGTCGAATTTTGATTTCTTAAGTGCTAATGAGGTCAGTGTGGTTTGGGATGAAGATGAAATTTACTATACTTTAAAAGCAGCCCAAATATTTATGAGTAATAATATCACAGAGTCAAATATTAATAGTTTATCAGATAGTGATATTCATATGATTGCGATGAGTGAGTACATTTCTACTATTTTAGGTCAAACAGTTATCAATATGAATGAACCAGGGGGAACTTTAGATGGTAAATTAAGTATCCCGTCTAGTATTATTTGGCACTCAACGGGTACAACCACGGGTGAGTTAGAAAACTTATTCCTAGGCATTAAAGAATTGATGGGCGAAAATGATTTATCTACTTTTAACCCATCAGTTGATGTAATCTTAAACTTAAATCACCAATTAATATTTGAGTCATTAATCCTAGAAGCGACCATTGTCAATGAACATATTAAACCAATGATTGATTCAGGCAGTTTAGAATCATTCATCAATAATAAGAAACTAGATAATACCGATTATCAATGGTTCATCGATAGAAATACCCCAGGTAGCTCAAGTGATGCGTTAGATTTCTTAGTCGCAATTAGAGATCTCAATTCAGAAGGGATCACTTATAATAATTTAACCTATATTGGATTCGTTGATTTGTTTGAAGATGATACGAAACCAAAAGCAATCAATGATATTTTAGTTAAATCAGAAATATTCGCGAATTCATTTGGTAAGATGTTTGGGGAATTGTTAACCCCAACCCTTAACATTTCAGTTAAGCAAGATGGTGATGCATCCTATTGGGGTAGTGAATCAGATGATGGAGAACTTCTTTATATGTTAGAGGGGTTATTCGCAGCGAATGATTTAAAGGGTATTGACTTTGGGTTAGTTACATCAGAGAATAAAACCACTTACAAAAACAAGATGGAAGATATCACAGAAAGTCTTTATGATTCAGAGACATTGAGAGAACTTTTAATTGACTTACCAAACACTGCTTTAAGTTCAGCAGACCACCTTAGAAGAGAGCCTTCGGATCCAATGTATAAAGCACCAGAAGATCTAACTAAAGCAGAATGGGTTTCTGAAGTGGATATACTTATTGAAGTATTGGTTGTTGTAAATGAGGGTTATAATTTATCAGAATCACCTTCAACACCAGAACAAATCATCCAATACGCGAATTTAATCACAATCTTAAGCAGTTCAATTCTCTATGATAGTTCAAACCTAATACCTTAATAATTTATTTAAAGCACATCTAAATGGTGTGCTTTTTTCTTTTATAAGGGAGTCTAAATTATCGCAAATTAATGTAAAAATTGTGTGATTTTAGTTGAAAACAAAGGTAAGATAACACGTTAAAGTGCGTTTTTTCTTGTTTTAAAATTAATATGATAAAATAAGGAATATTTATATACAACAAAGGAGATATTATGAGTAAGATAGGAATTTTAGTTTGTGGAAACTCAGGTGTAGATTATGAAAAGGTAGCTTATCCATTTGAAGTTATTCACTCGACACTGATTATAAATAATAAAGAATATGAGGACTATATAGATATTACGGCTGATGAATTTTATGATATTCTTTCTAAGAATTCCAATGTATCACTTTCAACGGCACAAGCTTCCACAGGATTAATCGTAACTAAGTTAGAAAAGTTAAAAAGTGAGGGTTATGATGAAGTTATCGCGGTAATTATTTCATCTGCTTTATCAGGAACGGCTCAAAACGTTAAGTTAGCTGGAGAATTAGTTGAGGGGATAAAATTACATTTAGTTGATTCTCATACAGTTAGTTATGGTCAAATGTTTTTAGTTAACAAAACAATTGAAATGATTAAAGCGGGCAAACCAGCTAATAAAATTGTTGAAACGCTTGAGGAAATGAAAGAAAAAATTCAAGTTTATGTCTTGGTTGATACCTTAAAGTTCTTGGTTAAAAATGGTCGACTTTCTGCGACCAGTGGCGCGATTGGATCTTTACTAAAAATTAAACCATTGTTAAATTTTAGTAAAGACGGTAAATTAGTTCCCTATGAAAAGATTAGAACCGCTTCAAAAGCAAGAGCGCGTTTAATCGAGATTATTAAAGAAGAAATCGATAAGGGCGTTGAAGAACTATTTTTCGCTTATACCAACAATAAACCTTATGTTGAAGGCATTCAAGCTGAGATTAAAGAATATGCACCAAAACTAGTCACGCGGGTGGTTTCGTTGACCCCAGTTGTTGGAGCGCATGCTGGTCCAGGCACATGCGGTGTGGGAATTTTGAGAAAATAAACTGAATAAAAAGGAAGAAAAACACGCTTAAAGCGTGTTTTTATGTTATAATGTGATTGCTTATAAAGGTGTAATTATTAATTAATAAGGAGTAAGTAAATGAATTATCTGTTCGGAATTGATGTGGGTGGAACTAATATTAAAATAGGTCTTTTTACTGAAAAAGGCGAATTGCTTGAAAAAAATAGTATCAAAACGAAGAAATTGGATGATGGGGCTTATATCATTGGTGATATCGCATCATTTTGTTTAAGTTTGTTAGAAAAAAAAGGAATTAATAAAAAGGAAGTTTTGGGTTTTGGGTTTGGAATCCCCGGACCTGTATCTAATAATAGGGTTATTCAAGCCCCTAATATCGGTTGGAAAAACTTAGATTTGGCTAAAGAGTTTCAAAACGCAATTGGCTTTAAAACGATCATCAAATTAGCCAATGATGCGACGATTGCCGCACTGGGTGAATATAAAGAAATGGGTTTAAAAGAAAATATTGTTTTTATAACACTGGGAACGGGTGTTGGTGGTGGGATTGTATTGGATTCTAAAGCGATTGAAGGCGCCCACGGAGCTGGTGGAGAAATAGGGCATATTAAAGTGGAATACAATCATCCAATACAGTGTAGTTGTGGGTTATATGGCTGTTTAGAAACAGTCGCGAGTATTAGTGGTATTACCAGGATAGCTCAAGAATTAATAGATGAAGGTAAATTTGAAACAACATTAAATAAGAATCATTTGAATCCTAAAACAATATTTGATGCGGCTAGAAGTGGTGATCAACTGGGTAATGAAGTATTAAATCATGTTTCTGATTATATTGGTAGGGCTTGTGCCTCTATCGCTGTAACCGTTGACCCAGCTGTATTTATTATTGGCGGGGGTATTTCGAACGCAGGCGATACTTTATTAAATGCGATTGAAAAAGCCTATCAAAAGTACAGTCATTATGGAACAATAAAAGCCACTTTTAGACTGGCTGAATTAGGCAATGACGCAGGGATGTATGGTTCGGCAGAATTAGTAAGGGGACAACTAGAGTGAATTTTAATATAATTGTAAACGGATATGGAGCAGGCAAGGCCTATAACTTGGATGAAATTTACATGCTTGAAACAGTTAAATGTAAAAATCCATATCGAGAAAAAAGAGTTTTTATTGACGCCATAAATAATTATGTATCTGATCTTTATGAAATTGAAAATAAGATGCAAGGTGAAGGAAAACAAATTGTTGCCGCCCATCGTTATTTGGTTTCAGATCATGTTGTCGGCAATGAAGTTTTTTCAAGAATTAAGCTAAACAGCGAAACAGCGGGTTATGCTTATATTAAAGTAATCGATAAGCATATTGCTGAATTAAAAAAATCACACAATGAATTATTTAAAGAACGAATCGCGGATTTTGAAGATGTTAAATATCAAGTTTTATCAAGAATTTATAATAAAAAATTTAAACAAAACTTTAATGGACCAACCATCTTAATCGTCAACGAAGTATTGCCGTCGATGATACTTAATTTATCAAAAAATGTCAAAGGGATTATTGCGAGAAAAGGCTCTACTTTATCTCATGCGGCAATCTTAGTCAAAGAGAAGGGCATACCTTTAATCGTTATTAAGAACATCAACATTAAAAACAATACCTTCATTGCGATTGATACCCGAACTAAATTAATTGACATTAATCCAGATGCAGACACCAAAAAAGCTTATCAAACAAGAGGTAGAATTAATACTTACAAACTAAACGATAGAAAAAAAACCTATTTAAAAAACTTCAACTTACAATTAAATATTTCTGGCCCAGAAGATTTTCTTCAAAGTAGTTTAAAACATGTGGATGGGATTGGTTTATTTAGAACAGAGCATCTGTTTTTAAAAAGCCCTCATTATTTGAGCGTGGAGGAACAAACCCTCATTTATGAAAAAGTGGCTTTAAAAAGTTTTCCAAAATATGTCAACATTCGCCTTGTCGATTTCAAAGGAGATAAATCACCATCGTATCTTAAAAATCTTGATTTAAATGAATTTCTCTTTTTTGGACCCTTAAACGAGATTTACAAGGAACAAATAGAAGCCATTATCAGAGCCAATGAAAAATATGGTAATTTAAGAATCATGATTCCGATGATTAGACAAATAGAAGAGTATCATCACGTTAGAGATTATATGAATTTGGTGTTAGATAACCTTAATCGAGTTCGGTTAACACCAGCGCTTAAATTAGGTGTTATGTTAGAGACGTTTGAGGCGTTTGAAAATCTTAATGACTATAAAACAGTTGATTTCATTTCTATTGGGACCAATGATTTATCAACTGAACTATATTTGACAGATAGAAGTAAAATAACCGATTACGTTTATCATACAAAAAGTATGATTGAACCAATTAAGACCATTTCAAAATTTTCTAAAAGACACAATATACCTTACTCAATATGTGGAGATTTAGCCTCAAATACGGACTCCTTTAGTAAATTATTGAGAAGTCAAGAAATAGGGTTTAGTTTTCCAGAAAGTTTCTTGAATCAAGCCATCTATTTAATCAACACTTATGTAGTAGAGAAGAAGAAAAGTAAAGATCTACGAGATAAAAAGCAAAAGACAAAAAAATAAATGTAAAAAAATAAAATAATTTGAAGAAAGCGCATAAAAAGGTTGCACTTTCTTCTTTTTTCATATATAATAATAAACGCTTGCGCATTAAGCAGGCAAGGCTTTGAAATGGGAGGTTGTCGGCACGCGGGAAGCCGTTGTCTAGCCGGGGTATTCTCATGGAGCAAGTCTATGACGCGATTATAGGCGAAAGGAGAAAGAATAATGGCAAAAGAAGTTATCAAAATTCGTTTGAAAGCTTACGATCACAGATTAATTGATCAATCAGCGAAAAAAATTATTGAAAGTGTGACAAAATCAGGTGCGAAGGTTCATGGACCAATTCCACTACCAACTGAAAAAGAAATTTTCACAGTTCTTAGAAGTCCACACGTTAATAAAGATTCTCGCGAACAGTTCGAAAGAAGAACGCACAAGAGATTGATTGAAATCGTGAATCCAAACGCATCAACGATTGAAGCATTAATGCATATTGACTTACCAAGTGGTGTCGATATCGTACTTAAGAAGTAATAAAATTTTAAAAGAATAAGGAGAAGAAACATGGCCAAAGGAATCTTAGGTAGAAAACTAGGCATGACTCAAATCTTCAATGAAGATGGTCATCTAGTACCCGTAACGGTTATCGATGTCGCTAATAACGTTGTTCTACAGCAAAAGACAGTCGAAACTGATGGATATGTCGCAACCCAATTAGGGTTTGAAGACAAACGGGAAAAATTAAGCAACAAGCCTGAACAAGGGCACGTTGCAAAAGCTAATACAGCACCTAAGCGCTTCGTTAAAGAAATCCGCTTTGACAAAACGCTTAATGAAATGACTGAATTAGCGGTAGGTAGTGTTGTATCTACAGATATATTTAATGAAGGCGACGTCATTGACGTAACTGGAACCTCAAAAGGTAAAGGTTTTGCCGGAGCAATCAAACGTCACAATCAATCAAGAGGGCCTATGTCTCACGGTTCTAGATATCACCGTGGACCTGGTTCAATGGGTGCCATTAAAGGCAATATGAAGGGTAAAAACTTACCAGGTCATATGGGGCACGAAACTAAGACAGTTCAAAACTTAGTTGTTGTTGGGGTTGACAAAGAAAGAGAATTACTTTTAGTTAAAGGCTCAGTACCAGGACCTAGAAAAGGTCTTGTCGTTGTGAGAACTGCAATTAAGAGTGGTAAGTAGGAGGATAACATGTTACAAGTACAAGTATTAAACCAAACTGGTGAAAAAGTATCCGAACTTACTTTAAATGAATTGGTATTTGGGATTGAACCAAACAATCAAGTAATTTATGAAGTGGTAAAGGCTCAAAGAGCTGCTATGCGTCAAGGGACTCATGATGTATTAAATCGTGGTGAAGTTAGAGGCGGCGGTAAGAAACCATGGCGTCAAAAAGGAACTGGTAGAGCAAGACACGGCTCAAGAAGAAGTCCAATCTGGCGTGGTGGTGGTGTTGTATTCGGACCTACACCAAGAGCATATAATGTTAAAGTAAATAGAAAAGTTGTAAAACTTGCAACAAAGAGTGTTTTATCACTACATGCCTCAAAAGGTCAATTGATTGTAGTTGATAAAATTGAATTTGAACAACCAAAAACTAAATTGTTCCAAAACACATTAAACAGTATTAACGCGAATGGTAAAACATTATATATTGATGTTAATTTAGCTGACAACGTAATTTTGGCAGGACGTAACATTCCTACCTTAAAACTTGAAACAACAGCCCATACAAGTGTATACGATTTAATGAATTGCACACAATTAGTTTTAACGACTGAAGCAGTCAAATATTTTGAGGGGGTGCTTCTAAATGATTAAGTATTATGAAATTATTAAAGCGCCAATCATTACTGAACAATCTCAAAAAATGATTGAAGCAGCAAATACATATACGTTTAAAGTAGACAAAAAGGCAAATAAGATTGAAATCAAAAATGCCATTGAAGAAATCTTTAAAGTTAAAGTGTTAAGAGTTAACACAACAAACGTGAAAAAGAAATTTAAACGGATGGGTAAATACGAAGGATACAAACCAGCTTATAAAAAAGCAATGGTTACCTTAGCTGAAGGCGACAAAATCGATGCCTTCACAATTTAATCGATAGATATATTAAAGGAGAATTAACTTATGGCGGTTAAAATTTACAAACCGACGACAAACGGTCGTCGTAATATGAGCGTTTTAACGTTCGAAGAAATTACAACAACAACTCCTGAAAAATCACTACTTGAGCCATTGAAGAAACAAGGCGGACGTAACAATCAAGGTAAAATCACTGTTCGTCATCAAGGCGGTGGCGCTAAGCGCAAATACCGTGTGATCGATTTCAAGAGAGACAAAGATAATATTCCAGGCAAAGTTGCCACAATCGAATATGATCCAAACAGAAGTGCAAATATCGCACTAATCCACTACGTAGATGGTGAAAAACGCTACATCCTAGCCTGTAAAGACTTAGCAGTCGGCACAGAAATTATGTCTGGCGAAAAAGTTGACATCAAACCTGGTAACGCAGCACCATTAATGAGTATTCCCGTTGGTACAGTCGTTCATAACATTGAATTACATCCTGGAAAAGGTGGACAATTAGCAAGAAGTGCTGGTGCGAAAGCCCAAATTCTTGGTAGAGAAGACAAATATGTTTTAGTCAGACTTTCATCAGGTGAAGTTAGAAAGATTCTAGGCACTTGCCGCGCAACGGTTGGTGAAGTGGGTAATGAATCCTATGAACTTGTAAACATTGGTAAAGCTGGTCGTACAAGACACTTAGGTATTAGACCTACCGTCCGTGGTTCTGTTATGAACCCTAACGATCACCCACACGGTGGTGGTGAAGGTAGAGCACCGATTGGTAGAAAATCACCAATGTCACCTTGGGGCAAACCTGCAAGAGGTATTAAAACAAGAGATTCAAAGAAAGCTTCTAATGACTTAATCGTCAGAAGAAGAACGAAGTAGGAGGACACATATGGCACGTTCAATTAAAAAAGGACCTTTTTGCGATGAACACTTATTAAATAAGGTACGCGCACAAAAGAAGTTAAAAGAAAACAAAGTAATTCAAACATGGTCAAGACGTTCAACAATATTCCCTGATTTTGTCGGGCATACGATTGCTGTATATAACGGTAGAGAACATGTACCTGTCTATGTGACTGAAGATATGGTTGGCCACAAGTTCGGTGAATTCGCACCAACAAGAACTTTCCGTGGACACGCTGGCGATAAGAAACTCGTCAAGAAAGCTTAGGAGGGATTTTAATGGAAGCTAAAGCAATTGCTAGGACCGTTAGAGTCGCACCTAGAAAAGCAAGACTTGTTGTAGACTTAATCAAGGGATTAGATATACCTGAAGCACAAGCGGTATTACTCTATACACCTAAGGCTGCATCACCTATTATCTTGAAAGTATTAAACAGTGCTGTCGCGAATGCAGACCACAACTATAAAATGGATGTTTCTAAACTTTATGTTAAAGAAGCATACGTTAACGAAGGGGTAAGAATGAAAAGATTATTACCTCGTGCTAAAGGTCAAGGCGATATCATCCAAAAAAGAACAAGTCACATCACAGTTGTTGTGGCGGAAAGAGAGTAAAGGAGGGGAACCATGGGTCAAAAAGTAAGTCCAAAGGGTTTAAGAATTGGAATTAATAAAGGTTGGGATTCAACTTGGTACGCAGATAAGACATTAGTCCCTGCATTAATAAAAGAAGACCACCAAATTAGAACATTTTTAAACAAAACTTATAAAGGAGCAGGGGTTTCTCAAATTGAAATCGAACGCTTAAAAGGAAAAACAAAAGATCGTGTGAAAATCACACTTTACACTGCAAATCCTGGTATGGTTATCGGTAGAGATGCAGTCATCAAAAACAAAACAGTCTCAACATTAGAATACATGACAAAAAAAGAAGTTATCTTTAATGTTGTTGAAGTAAGACGTGCGGAACTTGATGCGAAATTAGTTGCAGAATCAATTGCAAAACAATTAGAATCAAGAGCCAGTTTTAGAAGAGTTCAAAAGATGGCTATTTCAAGAGCGCTTAGATCTGGTGCTAAAGGGGTTAGAACTTTAGTTTCAGGGAGATTAGGTGGCGCTGAAATTGCGAGAAATGAAGGGTATTCAGAAGGTAGAGTTTCTCTACATACTTTAAGAGCGGACATTGATTATGCCACCGCTGAAGCCTTAACTACTTATGGTATTTTAGGGATTAAAGTATGGATTTATAAAGGTGAAATCTTACCAGGTCAAAAACCTCAAGCAGAAGAACCTCAAAAGAAACGTCCATCTAGAAAACCTAGGGGAGGTAATAGAAATGTTAATGCCAAAGAGAACTAAATATAGAAAACCTCACCGAATTAGTTACGAAGGCAAAGCTAAAGGTAACTTAACAGTTCAAAATGGTGATTTCGGTTTAGTCGCTTTAGAAGGCGCTTGGATTACAAACGCTCAAATTGAAGCTGCTCGTATCGCAATGACAAGACATATGAAACGTGTAGGGAATGTGTGGATTAATATTTTCCCACATTTAGCAAAAACAAAAAAACCGCTTGAAGTGCGTATGGGTTCCGGTAAAGGAGCACCAGACAGCTGGGTTGCGGTGGTTAAGACTGGCAAAGTAATGTTTGAAATTGGTGGGGTATCTGAAGTTGTCGCTAAAGAAGCACTCCGCCTTGCCTCACACAAACTACCAATCAAAACCAAAATTGTTCAAAAGGTTGGTGACCAATAATGAAAGCTAATGAAGTTAGAAAACTATCTACTCAAGACTTAGAAAAAAGAGTCGAAGAATTAAAAATTGAACTTTTTAACTTAAGATTCCAAGCTGCAGTTGGTCAATTAGAAAACACAGCTAGAATCCCTCAAGTTAGAAAATTAATTGCGCAGATGAAAACCATCATCACTGAACGCGCGAAATAAGGAGGATACTATGGAAAGAAATACAAGAAAGAGTTTCACTGGTACTGTGGTATCTGCGAAATCTGATAAGACGATTACAGTTGTCGTTGACACATATAAAAAAGCTGCAATCTATGGGAAACGGGTAAAAGTTTCCAAAAAATTCCACGTGCATGACGAAGACAATCAGGCTACGGAGGGCGATGTAGTAATTTTTACAGAATGCCGTCCAATTTCTAAGACTAAGAGTTTTAGATTAACCAAGGTTGTTTCTAAAGCCGTCGTAATATAGGAGGCTATTATGATTCAACAAGAAAGTAGATTAAACGTTGCTGATAATAGTGGCGCTAGAGAAGTCCTAGTCATTAAAGTATTAGGCGGAACTGGCAGAAGATACGCAAACATTGGTGATATTGTTACTGTGACTGTCAAGAAATCAGCACCTGGCGCAGCCGTAAAAAAAGGTGATGTTGTTAAGGCAGTTATCGTAAGAACTAAAACTGGTTTAAGAAGAAAAGATGGTTCCTATATTAAATTTGATGATAACGCAGTTGTTATCTTAAAAGAAGATCTAAACCCACGTGGCACGCGTATTTTTGGTCCAGTGGCTAGAGAGTTGAGAGAAAGTAATTTCATGAAGATTATTTCCCTTGCTCCAGAAGTACTATAGGAGGTCACTTATGCGAATTAAAGCAGGAGATACCGTAATCATAATTGCGGGTAAAAACAAATTCACTACCGATAAAAAAGGCAATCAAGTAAGAACCACAGGCACTGTCCTTAAAGCTTACCCAAAAATTAATAAAGTAGTGGTTCAAGGTGTAAACATCGTAAAAAAACATGAACGCGCAACACAACAAAATGAATCTGGTCAGATTTTAAGTATTGAAGCACCAATCCATGTTTCCAATGTGATGATTTTAGACCCAAAGAAAAATGTACCAACACGAGTTGGTTATAAAGAAGTTAATGGCAAAAAAGTTCGCTATGCAAAAGTTTCCGGCGAAGTTTTGGATAAGTAGGAGGCCACAATGAGCAGATTAAAAGAACATTATAATCAAACTACAAAGCCAGAACTCATGAAACAATTTAACTATGATTCAGTGATGGAAGTTCCAGTCGTTGAAAAAATAGTTGTTAATATGGGGGTCGGTGATGCAGTTGCAAATCCAAAGGCATTAGATGATGCTTTTGAAGAGTTGACAATCATTACTGGTCAAAAACCAGTAATTACCAAAGCCAAAAAATCCATCGCTAACTTCAAATTAAGAGAAGACATGCCAATTGGTTGTAAAGTAACTTTAAGAGGTGAAAGAATGTACTACTTCTTAGATAAGCTAGTGACTATCGCCCTACCACGTGTTCGTGACTTTAGAGGGACTTCTAAAGAAGCGTTTGATGGTAGAGGTAACTACACACTTGGGGTTAAAGAACAATTGATTTTCCCTGAAATTAACTTTGATAAAGTTAAAAAGGTAAGAGGTATGGACATCGTTATCGTAACAACGGCTAAAACAGATGATGAAGGTAGAGCACTACTTAAATCATTAGGCATGCCGTTCAAGAAATAGGAGGACCTATGGCTAAAAAATCACAAATTGTTAGACAACAACGTCAAGCTAAGTTTTCAACTAGAGCTTATACACGTTGTAGCGTATGTGGAAGACCACACGCTGTATATAAAAAATTCGGTTTATGCCGTATTTGTTTAAGAGAAATGGCTTACAAAGGTGAACTACCTGGTGTAAGAAAATCAAGCTGGTAAGGAGGACAATAAAATGGTTATGACTGATCCAATTGCTGATATGCTAACGCGTATTAGAAATGCTAATCAAATGCATCATGAAACAGTGGAAATGCCTGCTTCAAGACTTAAAGCCGACGTGCTTCAAGTATTAAAAGAAGAAGGGTTCATTGTTGACTATAAAAAAGAAGAATCTGAAAACAAGTTCGAAGTCTTAGTTGTTAACTTAAAGTACAATGGCAACGAACGTGTTATTAAAGGATTAAAAAGGATATCGAAACCAGGTCTACGTGTTTATGCTAGAGTAGACCAATTACCAAAAGTTCTTAACGGCTTAGGTATCGCGATTATTTCTACATCTAAAGGCATTATGACTGACAGAGATGCTAGAATACAACAAATTGGTGGCGAAGTACTCGCCTACGTATGGTAAGGAGGATAATATGAGTCGTATAGGCAATAAAGAAATTATCGTTCCTGCAGGCGTAGAAGTAAAAATTGAGAATAACTTCGTGACTGTTAAAGGTTCACATGGAACGTTAGAAAGACAATTTTCTGATTTAATAACAATTGAACAAGAACCAGGTAAGATTGTGATTAAACGTTCAGGTAATACAGATCCTGAAAAGAAGATTCATGGCACAACAAGAGCGCTATTGGCCAATATGGTCCATGGTGTACACACTAAATTTAAAAAAGAATTAGAAATCAATGGTGTCGGATACAGAGCCCAACTTCAAGGTAAAACACTTGTTGTTAACGCAGGGTATTCACACAACTTTGAATTTGAAATTCCACAAGGCATTACCGTCACTGTACCTAAGAATACCCTAATTATTATTGAAGGTATTGATAAACAGGTAGTAGGTGAACTTGCGGCTAATATTCGTGAAGTTAGAAAACCAGAACCTTATAAAGGTAAAGGGATTCGCTATATTGACGAACATGTTAGACGTAAGGAAGGTAAGACAGCAGCTAAATAGGAGGGTATATGAATGATTAAAAAATTATCAAGTAACGAAATGCGTCAAAAACGTCATTTACGTATTAGAGCTCATTTACATGGCTCAGCCGATAGACCACGTCTAAGTGTGTACCGTTCTAATAAGCAATTTTATGTTCAATTAATTGATGATGAAGCACAAGTAACATTAGCATTCGCACATTCAAGTGAAGTCGTGCCTGGTGTGAATATGAAAAGTGCAGAAGCAGTTGGTAAATTAATTGCTGAAAGAGCCTTAGAAAAAGGCATTACAAAAGTGGTATTTGACCGTTCTGGTTATCTTTATCACGGTAGAGTTAAAACCTTGGCAGAAGCTGCAAGAGCAGCTGGCCTAGAATTTTAGGAGGGTATCATGGCGAAACAACAAAGAAGAGAAAAAGAAATCGATATATTTGAAGATCGCGTGGTCTCAATTAACCGTGTAACTAAGGTTGTTAAAGGTGGTAGAAGAATTCGTTTCTCCGCGCTCGTTATTGTCGGTGATAAAAATGGGACGGTTGGATTTGGGACGGGTAAAGCCCAAGAAGTACCAGATGCGATTAAAAAAGCGATTCAAGCTGCTAAAAACAATACCATTAAAGTTAGCTTAGTTGGCGCTACAATTCCACATGGTGTAGTTGGTAAATATGGCGCAAGTAGCGTATTATTACGCCCAGCTTCAGAAGGTACTGGGGTGATTGCAGGTGGTGCGGTTCGTACAATCTGTGAACTTGCTGGTATCAACGATATTTTATCTAAATCATTGGGTTCTAAGTCCCCAATTAATACAGTCAGAGCAACTTTCGCTGGCTTAGAATTATTAAAGACAAAGGAAGATGTCGCAGAATTACGTGGTATTTCTGTAGACAAATTGGGTTAGGTCATGAAATTAGAAATTACATTAGTTAAAAGTCTAATTGGCCAAAAACCAAATCAAGTAAAAACAGCACACGCACTAGGACTTAGAAAAATTAATAGTGTTGTCGTTAAAGAATCAAATGAAGCGATAGTAGGGATGATTAAAACTATCCAACATTTGGTTAATGTAGTAGAAGTTGCGTAAAGGAGGTTAAGAACATGTTAAATGAATTAAAACCTAATGAATCAGCATTGAAGTCACGCAAACGTAAAGGTAGAGGTCCGGGATCAGGTCTTGGTAAAACATCAGGTAGAGGTCAAAAAGGACAATTATCACGATCAGGTGGAGGACCACGTCCAGGATTTGAAGGGGGACAACTTCCTTTATTCCAACGTTTACCAAAACGCGGATTTAATAATGTGAATCACGTTGAATACGCAAATATTAATCTAAAAGATTTAAATGTATTTGAAAACGGTGCGGTTGTAACACCTGAAGTTCTTCTAGAAAAAAGAATTATTCGTAAATTAAACGACGGCGTTAAGGTGTTAGCTAGCGGAACGCTTGAAAAATCATTAACGGTTAAAGCTCACGCGTTTTCCAAACAAGCCCTAATAGCAATAACAGAGGCGGGCGGAACGGCTGAGGTGATTTAAGGTGTTGTACAAACTTAAAGCAGTTTTTACGAATCCAAAATTACTAAAGAAAATTGGAATTACTATCTTTATATTATTCATCTTTAGAATATTAACATGGGTACCAATCCCATTACTTGATACAGAAGGGATTCAAGCGTTTGTTAAAAACAATAGTTTTTTGGCAATCTTAAATAACTTTTCAGGTAATGCTTTAGGTAGATTTTCAATTATGGCGATGGGGATTAGCCCATATATTACAGCCAGCATCGTGGTTCAATTACTCCAAATGGATATTATCCCAGTTTTAAAAGAATGGAGCGAACAAGGAGAAGCCGGTAAACGTAAATTAAACCGTTTAACAAGAATTTTAGGGTTAGTTTTATCATTTGTTCAAGCTTCAGTATTCTTACTAGGGTTATCTGTTGGTGGTGCGGAATTTATTCCGGACATCTTAGAACCAAATGCCTTCTACTATATTTACATGGCATTAATCGTAACTGCAGGTACAGCACTTGCAATGTGGATTGCTGATTTAATTACGCGTTATGGTATTGGTAACGGTGGTAGTATGTTAATTGTGGCAGGGATTATTACATCCTTACCAGCAATGGTTACAACCCTTTGGAGCAAATATATCGTTAGTGATGGATCAGCATTAGGCATCTTCTTATTCTGTTTAATTATCTTATTATATGCGCTAATTCTAATTGGGGTAACCTATCTAGAACTGGCCAGAAGAAAGATACCTATTCAGTATGCGAACAGAAGAGCTGGTCAAGGTAGAACGGATTCTAACTTACCAATTAAGTTAAACACATCAGGGGTTATTCCAGTTATTTTCGCCTCAACCATATTATCAATTCCACTTTCCATTGTCGGGTCATTTGGTGGGTCGGCAACCAGTGGGGCTTCATATTGGATTGATCAAATATTTAACTATCAACAACCAATCGGGTTTGTCTTATACATGATATTGATTTTGATATTCTCATTCTTCTATTCATTTATTATGATGAGTCCAGAAAAGGTTGCGGATAACTTGTCAAAGAGTAACGCTTATATTCCAGGGGTAAGACCTGGTCAAGATACGGAAAACTATGTATCAAGACTACTGTTCAAAATTACCTTATTGGGGACAGTTTACTTAATGGCACTGGCCGCTACACCAATTGTTACATCAATGATATTCGGGTTCACCGCAGCTGAAGCTCAAGTCGTTTCACTAGGGGGGACTTCATTATTGATCGTCGTTGGGGTCGCGCTAGAAACAACCAACCAAATTATTACACAAGCCACAGAGCAAGAATACAAAGGTTTGTTTTAACCTTTAATTGGTGGAGGTAACGTGATGAGACTAATTATATTTGGTCCGCCTGCTTCTGGTAAAGGAACACAGGCACCGTTTTTCACTGAAAAATTCAATATTCCGCATATATCTACAGGGTCAATGTTTAGAGAAGAAACCAAAAAAGATACTAAACTAGGTTTAAAAATTAAACAGCTTTTAGATAAAGGGCATCTAATCGATGATGAAACCACTAATTTAATGGTTAAAGATAGGTTAAGTATGCCTGATGCTAAGAATGGCTTCTTATTAGATGGTTATCCAAGAACGCTTAATCAAGCAAAATACTTAGATGAGATGCTAAATGAGGCCGGACTTAAACTAGATTATGCGATTGATTTATTCTGCGATGACGAAATTGCAATTAAACGTATAACAGGACGTAGAATGTGTCCAAAATGCGGAAAGATTTATAATATTTACTTCACAAAACCAAGTGTTGACGGTATTTGTGATGTGGATGGAACTTTATTGATCCGTCGAGCGGATGATACGGTTGAAATTGCAAAAAAGCGGCTAGAGATTTATTATCAATCAACTGAGCCTTTAATCAATTATTATAAAAATAAAGGTAATTTGATACTGGCAGATGGTGGGCTCTTAGATGCAGCACATACATTTGACCAAATAATTAACAAAATTGGTGATAAAAAGTGATTACCATTAAATCAAAAAGAGAAATAGAACTCATGCGTGAGGCCGGCCGAATGGTGGCCTTGACGCGTGATTATCTAAAAGATCACATCGCTGTCGGTGTGTCAACCAAACAGTTAGATGAATTGGCGGAAGCTTATATCTTATCTTTAGGTGGAATACCCTCATTTAAGAATTATAATGGCTTTCCAGGTTCAATTTGTGTAAGTGTTAATGAGGTTGTCGTTCACGGGATTCCTTCAAAAAAGGTAATCTTAAAAGAAGGCGACATTGTTACTTTAGATATTGGCGTTCAATATAAAGGGTATCATGGCGATTCTGCCTGGACATATGGGGTTGGTAAGATTAGTAATGAAGACCAACAACTTCTAGATGTGACATTAAATAGTCTATTTGAAGGCTTAAAACAAGCTAAGCCTGGTAATCGTGTTTCTGATATTTCTCACGCGATTGAATCATATGTAAAACCATATCGATATGGCATCGTTGAAGAGTTTACAGGACACGGAATTGGATTAAGTTTACACGAAGATCCCTATATCCCAAATTTTGGCCCGAAAGGCTTCGGTCCAGTCCTTAAAAAGGGCATGACATTTTGTGTAGAACCGATGATTAACTTAGGAACAAAATCAGTTAGAATTCTAAAGGACAACTGGACAACCGTAACAAGAGATAAAAAGAAAAGTGCCCATTTTGAGCACATGATTGCCATCACAGAAGATGGCTATGAAGTTTTAACAGAACTTTAAAGGAGGCATTATGGCTAGAGAAGACTTAATAGAAGTACAAGCAAAAGTAATCGAAGTATTACCAAATACCAAGTTTAAGGTTCAGCTTGAAAATGGACACATAGTACTTGCACATGTATCTGGTAAAATCCGTATGCATAACATACGCATCTTACCTGGTGATAGCGTTACAGTAGAGTTATCACCATACGATCTGTCAAGAGGCAGAATTACATACCGTAGGAGGTAATTAAAATGAAAGTAAGAGCATCAGTAAAACCTATTTGCGATAAATGTAAAGTGATCAAACGCAAAGGTAAAGTAATGGTTATTTGTGAAAATCCAAAACACAAACAACGACAAGGATAAAAGGAGAGCTAATATATGGCACGTATAGCAGGTATCGATATTCCACGTGAGAAGCGTGTAGTAATATCATTAACCTATATTTATGGAATAGGTGATTCAACGGCAGTTAAAATCTTACAAGATGCAGGCGTATCTGAAGATACACGCGTTAAAGATTTAAATGAAGATGAATTAAATAGAATTCGTACAGAAGTAACGAAATATCAAGTTGAAGGAGACTTACGCAGAGAAGTCACTTTAAACATTAAACGACTAATGGAAATTGGTTCTTACAGAGGAATTAGACATAGAAAAGGTCTACCAGTAAGAGGCCAAAACACTAAGAATAACGCACGTACTAGAAAAGGTAAAGCTAGAACGATTGCGAATAAGAAGAAATAGGAGGCATCACCATGGCAACTAAAAGACCAACAAAACGTCGCGTAAAAAAGAATATCGCTCTTGGAATGGCTCATATTCATACAACATTTAACAACACAATTGTTACCATAACTGATAAAGCTGGTAACGCGATTGCATGGAGCAGTGCTGGTGCACTAGGATTCAAAGGATCCAAGAAATCTACCCCATTTGCCGCTCAAATGAGTGCTGAAGCAGCAGCTAAAGCAGCCATTGACCAAGGCATGATCAAAGTAGATGTTTCTATTAAAGGTCCAGGACCTGGAAGAGAAGCAGCGGTACGTTCACTTCAAGCAACAGGCTTAGAAATTACATCCATTAGAGATGTTACACCAATACCACATAACGGATGTCGTCCTCCAAAACGACCACGTGGTTAATAGAATAAAATACAGATTGGGAGGGAATCATTTTGCAAGAACTTAAATTTTCAAAACCAGTAGTAAAGGCTGAACCTTTTGCCGGTGAACCAAATAAGGCAACATTTACCATTAGCCCACTTGAAAGAGGCTACGGAATTACCATTGGTAATGCATTAAGAAGAATCCTACTTTCTTCTCTGCCTGGAACAGCAATTGTAAATGTACAAATTGATGGTGTAGAACACGAGTTTCAAACGATTGAAGGCGTCATGGAAGATGTGATGACGATTGTTTTAAACTTAAAAAAGGTCATATTTACAACCGATTCTACAGAATCAAACTTTGAAAAACATGTTGAGATTCACCAAGTTGGGGCTGGCGTAGTTACAGCTGGCGATATTAATACAGATACTGAATTAAAAGTGGTTAACCCTGACCAAGTTATCGCAACCGTTGTTGAAGGTGGGAAGTTATCGATGTTTTTGACCGTGAGACGAGGAATTGGTTATGTCGGATCTGATGAAAATAAGATTTTCACGACGGCAATTGGAACCATCGCGATTGACTCACTATTTACCCCTGTAACACGTGTTTCATACAATGTCGAAAAAACCAGAGTTGACAAAAATGCCAACTATGATGAATTACACATGGATGTTGAAACTAACGGTGCAATCAAACCACATGAAGCCGTTTCGCTTGCAGCTAAAATGATGATCGATTACCTAAATGTTATTGTCGATTTGGATTTATCGACCCATGAATTATCATTCATGACAGATAAACTAGTAGACACTGACAATCAAAAACTAGAAAAACCGATTGAAGAACTAGATTTAAGTGTTCGTTCATTTAACTGTTTGAAAAGAGCAGGAATCAATACGTTAGCTGAGTTAACTAAGAAGACTGAAGAAGAAATGATGCGCGTTAGAAACTTAGGACGCAAGTCATTAAAAGAAGTTAAAGACAAATTAGAAGAATTAGGATTATCATTCTCGCCAAGCTTTATTGGTAGAAAACAAGACGATTCTTCTGTAGAAGATTAAGGAGATAAATCTTATGGCATATTCAAGATTAAGACGTACAAGTGATCAAAGAAAAGCTTTAATGAGAGACCTTGTAACGGATTTAATAATTCATGAACAAATTGAGACTACTGAAGCAAAAGCTAAAGAATTAAGAAAATTGGCTGATAGAATGGTTACATTAGGAAAAAAAGGCACCTTAGCAGCAAGAAGACAAGCAGCTAAAATGGTTAGACCTGAAAATGTTAGTGAAACTGAAACAGCTTTACAAAAATTATTTGGTCCATTAGCAGAACGTTTCCAAGATAGAGAAGGCGGCTACACTAGAGTATTAAAAACAATCGCTAGACGTGGCGATAACGCACCGATGGCTATCATTCAATTCGTTGAATAATCAATAAAATATTACAGAAGGCAAAAACCTTCTGTTTTTTTTATCCGAATTACAACATAATTTTTACTATATTTGCAGGATTATTATTATTTTGGATATTTTTAGAGTATAATATTTTTAGTTGGAGGTTATTATGAAATTTAATGATTTTAAATATGAAAGACCTGATTTTGAACAGGTTAAAAAAGAATTTGAAAGTATAATTGAAACATTTAAGGCATCAAAAAGTGGACAAGAACAAATCCAATTAATTGAAAAGGCATTTAAGTTGTTTGATGAGATTGATTCTATGGCAACTTTAGTTTCAATCCGTAATTCAATTAATACTAAAGATGAATTTTATGAAAATGAATCTGAATTTATGGATGAAAATATGCCCCTTATTTCGAACTATTCAAATATATTGGACAAATCGATTGTAAAAAGTCCTTTTAAAGATGAATTAAAAGTTCATTTTGGGGATCATTTCTTTAATCAAATTGAAGTCTCTTTAAAAGCGTTTGATGAAAAGCTAATACCATTTATTATCGAAGAATCTAAATTATCAAGAGAATATTCTAAGTTGATAGCTGGTGCTCAAATTGAATTTGAGGGCGGCGTTTATAACTTGAGTCAAATGTCACCATTTACCCAGAGTGTAAATCGCAAGACAAGACATCAAGCGCAACTTAAAGTAAGTGGCTTTTTTGAAGAAAATGAAAAAGCCATTGATGATATTTATGATAAATTAGTTCACTTAAGAGATGATATGGCTAAAGCGATGGGCTATAAAAATTATATTGAACTTGGCTATTATCGAATGGGTAGAACCGATTACGGAGAAAAAGAAGTCAATAACTATCGTGAACAAATCAAAGCTTCTGTGGTTCCAGCTGTCAGCAAACTCACTGAACGTAAAGCTAAAAGATTGGGTATCAAAGATTTAAAAAGCTACGATACCATCGCATTTTTAAGTGGTAACCCAACCCCTAAAGGATCTAAAGACCATTTAGTGGATGTCGCGAAAAACATGTATCAAGAAATGAGCGAAGAAACAGATAAATTCTTTACATTCATGTTAAACCATGATTTATTTGATTTAGATAGCAAGCCTGGCAAACAAGGCGGGGGGTATTGTACCTACATACCTAAATATGAATCACCTTTTATCTTTGCGAATTTTAATGGAACCTCACATGACGTTGATGTTTTAACCCATGAAGCAGGACATGCTTTCCAAATATTTTCTTCACGTCATCATATTCCTTCTCAAAGATGGCCAGGGATGGAAGGGGCAGAAATTCATTCCATGAGTATGGAGTTTTTTGCGTGGCCATGGGTTAAAGATTTCTTTAAAGAAGATACACAGAAATATTACTTTACACACCTATCAAGCGCTATCTCATTCTTACCATATGGAGCACTTGTGGATGAATTTCAGCACGAAGTATACAAAAAACCTGATATGACTCCAGATGAAAGAAAAGCGACTTGGAGAAGATTAGAAAAAGTTTATTTACCTTCTAAAGATTATGACGATGATCATTTTATGGAAAAGGGAACTTATTGGTATAGACAAGGACATATTTTTGGTTCTCCATTCTATTATATCGATTACACATTAGCTCAAGTTTGTGCCTTCCAATACTGGATTAAAAATCGAGAAAATCATGAAATGGCCTGGAAATCTTATTACCATTTATGTACATTAGGTGGAACAAAAGGATTTGTAGGTTTAATCGAAGCAGCAAAACTTGATAGCCCGTTCATCGATGGAACTATCTCAAGAACAATTAAACCTTTAATGGCATTCTTAGACACCATTGACGATACAAAATTATAAGTAAGATATTAATAAAAAAAAACTTGAAATCATTTAGTTTCAAGGTTTTTTTATTTAGATAATCGTTTTAAATCATTTAGTTTATTCTTAATATGCATCGCGGCCATCATCCCATCGTATGAGGCTTTTGTTAATTGAAGGGTACCGCCAATGGCGTCACCAGCAGCATATAAACCCTCAATATTAGTTTGATAAGACGCATTAACAACTAGGTTATTGTTATCTAAAATTGCGCCTACTCTTAACGCAAAATCGGCAGCACTTGGTGTTCCTAAAGCGATAAAGACACCATCAAAATCGTAAGAACCATTTTCGGTTTTAACACCTGTTAGGACGTCATCTCCAACAAATTCAATGATTTTATCAGTGACCACTTTATGTTTGACTGGAGCGGTAAGCTCGTTACCTTCAGTAAATACTGTAATATCTTTTGTCAACAATTCCATATCACTCAGTTCATGAAGCATAAAATCATTATAACCAACGAGCGCTAAACGTTTATTTCTAAAGAAAAATCCATCACAAGTAACACAGAAACTAATCCCTTTACCTTGAAGATGTTTAAATCCTTTTACATTAATTGGGCTACGTTTTTTACCAGTCGCAATTAAGACAGTTTTGGCTTTATATTCATGGTTTGGTGTCGTCACTAAAAAGTATTCTAATGTATTATCGATTTGAACAACTTCTTCATCATAAACATCAATTCCCAGATGTTTTGCTTGAGTAATCCCGTTTTGAATAAGCTCTTTACCATCGATTCCTGTAGGAAATCCATAATAATTTTCTATTTTTACAGTTTTTTCTAAAGCCCCTAAATCTTTACCAATGACTAATACATTTTTGTTATAACGTTTTAAATAAATGGCTGCTGTAATTCCAGCAGCCCCTTTGCCAATAATAATTGTATCAATCATTATTACTAAACGCCAAGCATTTTCCTTAGATCTTCTTTAGAATGAACGCCCACTGCGTGATCAACTATTTTGCCATTTTTAAATACCACTAGGGTTGGAATGGACATTACTTTGTATTCAGCGGCTAATTCTTGTTGATCATCAACGTTAAGTTTAGCGACAACAGCTAACCCTTTAACGTCGCTCGCTAATTGGTCTACAATCGGACCTTGCATTTGACAAGGACGGCACCAGGTTGCCCAGAAATCAACTAAAACTGGTTTATCACTTTTTAAAACGACTTCTTTGAAATTTTCTTTTGTTATGGTTATTGCCATGATTAAAAATCCTCCTAATATAAATTCATCTAATATTATACTAACATCTAAGGATAATATCTAATCATTTGCATTAATAAATACCTAATTATGTTATAATAAAAGTTGTATCGTAGGTGAAATAATGGAAAAAATCAAAATCGAAAATTTAAGTTTTTCTTATGATAAGAAAAATGAAGCCATAAAAAATTTAGACTTGACTATTGAATCAGGAAAATGGATTGCCGTTGTGGGCCATAATGGTTCTGGGAAAAGCACATTAGCTAAGTTACTGGTAGGTTTATTAGTTCCTGACAAAGGCAGTATATATATAGACGGTCTTTTAATGAACGAAGAAAATATCCATGAAATAAGAAAAAGAATTGGGATTGTCTTTCAAAATCCTGATAATCAGTTTGTTGGTGTAACGGTTAAACATGATATTGCCTTTGGTTTAGAAAACCAACAAGTTCCCCAACCCGAAATGGTTAAGTTAATAGAAGAATATTCTGAAGTCGTGGGGATGTCTGAATATTTAAATAAGGAACCGCATCAACTTTCTGGCGGACAAAAACAAAGAGTTGCGATTGCTGGCGCACTCGCAATGAATCAAGACATTATGATTTTTGATGAAGCAACCTCAATGTTAGATCCCGAAGGAACAAAAGACATTACTGACTTTATTATAAGACTTAATAAAGATTTTAATAAAACGATTCTCACGATTACACATGATTTAGAATTTGCACGAAAAGCAGATGAAATTATTGTTATGAATGAGGGAGAAGTGATGTTTTTAGGGACACCCGACATCATCTTTGAAAACTCTAAGATATTAAAAGAAATTGATTTGGACATTCCTTTTGGACTTCAAGTTTATGAAGCGGCCAAAGAGGATGAAACCTTAAATAAACAAAAGGAATTGGTTGAAGCGCTATGGGAATACAGTTTAAACAAGTAAGTTATGCCTATAGAGGCGTTAAGAATGAACGTTATGAAGCCATTCTAAATATTAATCTTGAAATTAAAGATGGGGAATTTGTCGCGATAATTGGTCATACAGGCAGTGGTAAGACAACCCTTGTTCAACATATGAATGCACTGTTAGAACCGACTAAAGGCGAAGTGCAAATTTTTAACTACCGATTACCAAAAAAGAAAAAAGAAAAAGTTGGTCCGATTCGAAAATGTGTGGGGCTAGTTTTTCAATTTCCTGAGTATCAATTATTTGAAGAAACTGTTTTAAAAGATATTATGTTTGGACCTAAAAACTTCGGGCTAACAAATGAAGAAGCGGAAGTAAAAGCTAGAGAAGCAGCTCAATTAGTTGGTTTAACGGAAGAAATATTAAATAAAAGTCCTTTTAGAATTAGTGGGGGACAAATGAGAAGGGTTGCGATTGCGGGTATTCTTGCGATGGAACCAGATATCTTAGTCCTTGATGAACCAACCAGGGGCCTTGATCCACAAGGATCAAAAGAAATCATGGCACTATTTAAAGAGTTACATGTAAACCATCATAAAACAATTGTTTTAATTAGTCACGATATGAACATTGTAAGCCAGTATGCATCAAGGATATTGGTAATGGACAGTGGTCATGTTGTGTTTGATGGCAAAAGAGATGATCTATTTAATCACCCTCAATTTGATGCGTTTCATTTAGCAAGACCACACGCCTATGAACAAATGATTCATTTATCTCAACAATTGAATATCCCTTTTAAACCTGTTTATACAAAAGGTGAACTTCTAGAACATTTAAAGGAGGTTTACCATGAATAATATCGTTATTGGTCAATATATTCCCGGTGATAGTTGGATATACAAAATAGATCCACGGATTAAACTATCTGCCTTGGTTATTTTATTGGTGACCACTTTTTTACTGAATTCATTTTTATTAATGAGTATGATGTTTGTTTTAATGATTATCATGTTTTTATCATCAAGTGTTCCCTTTATGAAAATGATTAGAGGTTTAAAACCTTTGATGTTCTTATTAACATTTACATTCTTTATTCAGATATTCAGTGTCCGAACAGGCAAATTATTATTTGAACAACAAATGTATATTAGTTATTCAAGTTTAGGGGCAATTGCCGGGATTATCGTATTATATTTTGGGTTAAAACGTTTTACAAGGTTTAGAGTAACTTACTTTTTATTAATGGTTTTATTGGCCTTCGTTGTTCAAGCATTATTGCCATACGGACCAATTTCTGAGTATACTTTCCAAATCTATGAAGGTGGCTTATCTCAAACTGGATTTTTCTTATTTAGGATTATAATCGTTGTCATTTTATCAAGTTTATTAACTTTTACAACGATGCCTACCGATATCACAAACGGTTTAGAATCTTTGTTAAAACCATTAAAAGTTATCCGCTTCCCCGTTAGTGAACTTGCGATGATGCTAAGTTTGACGTTAAGATTTATTCCCACATTATTAGAAGAAACCGGTAAAATTATGAAGGCTCAAGCTTCTAGAGGCGTAGATTTTAATGAGTCTAAATTTAAAGATAAAGTCTCTCAAGTCATCTCACTATTAATTCCTATTTTTGTGGTCTCATTTAAACGTGCTGAAGATTTAGCCAACGCCATGGAAGCGAGAGGTTATATTGTTGGGGGAAAGAGAACAAAAATAGACCTCATGAAATTTAGGATGATTGATTTAGTCGCCATCGTGGTTTGTTTTGGCTTACTAAGTCTCTCAATTCTATTAAGAACAGGTGTGATTGCCATTGCGTTATAAGTTGACGGTTTCTTATGATGGAACGAATTATCATGGTTTTCAATCGCAGATTAATGGAAATTCGATTGAAGCTGAATTGAATAAAGCTTTAACAAAATTAATCCATAAACCAGTAAAAGTGGTTGGTTCTGGTAGAACGGATAAAGGCGTTCACGCCAAAGGTCAAGTGGTTCATTTTGATAGCCCCCTAAATATCCCCGCTTATAATTATTTAAGTGCCATTAACAGTTTTCTACCCAATGATATTAAAGCAGTTGAAATAGAAAAAGTGGATACCGATTTTCATGCCAGACATAGCGCAGTTAAAAAAACTTATCAATATGTCATAGGGAGAGAATATAATCTATTTAATCGAAATCATGAAGCTTATATTAAGTATCCATTAGATATTGATTTAATGAATCAAGCAACCAAAAAGTTTATTGGGACACATGATTTTAAGGGCTTTTCCGGTTATGTAAAAGATAAACCGACAATTAAAGAAATTTATGAAGCAACCCTTGAAGTCAAAGAAGATCAAATCTATTTAACGTTTACAGGCAATGGATTTTTAAAGTATATGGTTAGAAGAATGGTTGGAACCATCATTGAAATCGGATTAAAGAGAATAGCATTAGATGTGATTGATGAAATTTTTTCAACCCAAAACAGTAGTTTATGCGGTAAAACCGCAAGCCCAGAAGGGTTATATTTAATTAAAGTTTATTATTAGGAGGATTAACAATGTTTATCACATTTGAAGGTGGAGAAGGATCAGGAAAAACCTCTCTTATAAAAGAAGTGTCTAAATGGATGATTGAAAATGGAAAGGAAACCCTAACCACAAGAGAACCAGGGGGTTCTTTTATTGCTGAGCAAATAAGAAAGGTAATCTTAGATAATAAAAATGTCGATATGAGTCCTAAAACAGAAGCCTTATTATTCGCAGCATCAAGAATTCAACACTTAGAAGAGATCATTTTACCCGCTTTAAATGATAATAAAATTGTTTTGTGTGACCGCTATATCGATTCAAGTTTAGCTTACCAAGGTTATGCCAGAGGATTAGGTTTAGAAGCGATTTTGAAAGCGAATAACTTTGTTTTAGGACACATGCCTAATTACACGGTTTATATTGATGAAGACCCAAAAATTGGATTGAATAGAGCCCATTCTAGAGGGATGACTAACAGATTAGATAATGAAACTTTGGCCTTTCATCAAAAGGTAAGAGAAGGTTATTTATTGATTAGCCAAACGTATAAAGAGCGTTTTATTATCGTTGATGGCAATTGTGATATGAAGACTTTAGTTGAAAGAACCATCACGAAATTAAAGGATGTTTTAAAATGGTAGAAAACAAAGCGACTGAAATTATTGAGTTGTTTCAAAAGGCCATTAAAAATAATCGTTTAAGTCACCTTTATTTAATCAATGGTCCTAAAGGAACAGGAAAAAAAGCTTTAAGTTATAAGATTTCAGCAATCCTGTTAAAAACAACTGAAGAAGCCTTAACAAAAGGTCATATGAATCTGTTTTTTATTGAACCTCAAGGACAAAGTATTAAGAAAAAACAAATTGAAGATCTTCAAGAAGAATTTTCCAAAACATCACTGGTTAGTGGTAAAAGAGTTTATATTATTGACCATGTTGAAACGATGACCAATGAGGCTTCAAATAGTTTGTTGAAATTTTTAGAAGAACCGGTATCAAACTTGACGATCGGATTACTATTAACAGACAATATTGAACAAGTTATTAAAACGATTGTTTCAAGAAGTCAAATCATTAATTTACCTGGTTTAAGAGAAGAACGGTTAACAGACCAATTACTTGAACAAGGCGTTTCACCTCTAAAAAGTGAATTATTACCTTTTTTAAACAAAGATATTGTTGCTTTAATAGAAATGTCTAAAGATCCAACCATTGAAACAGTAATCGATGCCTTCGATAAGTTTGTTGACGCCATGATTGAAAAGAAAAATTTATGGATTTACACAGATAAAGAATTAACGATTATTAAATCAGATAAAAACTTAATGATCTATTTTTTACAAATGCTATTAATATTTTATTTAGATTTATATAAATTAGTCAATAATGAAGCAGTCTCTATAAAAAGTTTCAAAGTGAAATATGCTTCATTCAAACAGATCAATAAGAATAAAATTCAAACAAATCTAGATGAGATACATTCACTTTTAGTAAGAATCAATTATAATATTAATAGTGATATAGCATTTAATCAAATGATTTTAAATATAAGTTAGGAGTTTTAATTATGCAAGTATGCGAAGTCCAGTTTAGACAAGCTGGTAAAAGATATTATTTTAGTCCCAATGGTTATCAATTAAACCACGGTGTTTTTGTCGTGGTGGAAACGGTTAGAGGCATAGAATTAGGTAAAGTCATGGGTGATTTAAAGGAAGTTGTCGATGAACAATTAAATAATGAAGTAAAATCGATTTTAAGAATCGCCACACCTGAAGATATTGAAGAATCAAAGTTTAACACAACTTTAGAAGAAGAAGTTGTTAACACAACCAAAGTTTTAGTCAAACAAAACGAACTAGAAATGAAGGTTTTAGCAGGTGAGTATACCCTAGATAGAGACCGCTTAGTTATTTACTTCGAGGCCGACTCAAGGGTTGATTTTAGACAACTTGTTAAAGATTTAAATGAAGTTTATAAAACAAGAATTGAATTAAGACAGGTTGGTTCTAGAGATGGGGCTAAGTTTATCGGTTCGATAGGACCTTGTGGATTAATCACGTGTTGTACAACTTATTTAGGCACATTTGAGAATGTTTCCATTAAAATGGCAAAGAATCAAAATTTAAGCTTAAATCCCCAAAAAATCAGTGGCACTTGTGGTAAATTATTGTGTTGTATCAAATATGAAAATGAAGCCTATGAAGAACTTAGAGAAGATATGCCAGATATGAATGAAATAGTTGATACCCCAGATGGTAGTGGAAAAGTGATCAGTATTCAACTAATTAAAAGACAAGTAAGAGTCCTCTTCCCTGATGATAGTGCGGAAACATACAATATTGCAGAGGTTAAAAGACGTGATCATAAAAAATGATTTATTAGGCTATCGAAGATTAGATATTTATCAAGATAGCGAAATGTTTCATTTTTCAATTGATTCGATGTTACTGGCTGATTTTGTAAGGATAAAAAAAGGGACTAAAAAGATACTCGATTTAGGAACGGGAAATGCTGCAATTCCTCTATTTCTGTCACTTAAGACTAGTGCTGAAATTCACGGTATTGAGATTCAAGAAGCAGTTTATAATTTGGGTGTTAGAAGTGTTAAAGAAAATAATTTAGAATCTCAAATTCAACTTCATCTAGGGGATATGAAAGAAGCACCGCAATTGTTTAAAAATCAAGCCTTTGATATAGTTATTTCAAACCCACCTTTTTTTAAATATAAACCCTCTTCAGTCATTAATAAAAATGAATATCTTACGATTGCACGTCATGAAATAAAGATAACTTTAGAAGAAATTATTCAACTTGCGAATAAGTTGTTAAAAAACAGTGGTTCATTTTATTTAATCCACAGACCAGAAAGATTGACGGATGTTTTGATTGCGTTAAGAGAAAATGATTTGGAACCGAAACGGTTAAAATTTGTTTATCCAAAACAAAATTCCAAACCGAATCATATTTTAATTGAAGCGATGAAGAACACGAACCATTCCAATTTAGAAATATTAGCACCGCTTGTTATTTATGATGAAGATGGTAAATGGACAGAAGATACCTTAAAAATTTATAATTATGGGAGAGATTAAAATGTTATTAAGCATGTTATCAAGAAAAGAAAAACTTAAATTTTTAGATTTAGCCATTCATATGGTTGCGGTAGATGGTGAAGCAACTATTTATGAAAAACGTATTTTAAATATTATGTTAGCCGAAGTTGGCGATGAAATTATTAAAGAATATACGTTTTCTTTATCAAGTGATTTAGAAGAAACGATCGACTTTTTTACCCAAGCCCCAAAACCGATTAGAAATGTTGTTTTATTGAACTTATTTAAAATTTCTATGTTTGATGATCTTTATAACGCTACGGAACATTTCTTTTTAGATAACATTAGACGACAGTTTAAGATTAGTATCGCAAAAAGAAAAGAATTGATGAGTCTAATTTACGAAGAAAGAGATTTAAAAGAAAAAGCCCGTCGCGCTTGCTTATCCGCATGAAAACTCAAGTTTCCTTCAATGGAAAACCAACCCTATACTTAATCTCAACCCCGATCGGTAATTTAAAAGACATGACATACCGGGCCGTTGAAGTATTGGATAAAGTTGATGTTATCTATGCAGAAGACACTAGGGTTACGGTGAAACTATTAAATCACTATAATATTAAAAAACAACTCAAAATGTATCATAGTTTTAATGAAGAAACAGCGAGTGAAGAAATACTTAATGATTTAAAAAACGGTTTAAATGTTGGCTTATGTACCGATGCGGGAACCCCAGGAATTAGTGATCCTGGTTATGAGGTCGTTAGGAAAGTCAAAGACTATTTTAACGTGGTTTCCATTCCTGGCGCAAGCGCGATATTAACTGCCCTTGTTTCATCAGGCTTAATTCCTCAGCCTTTTACCTTTATTGGATTTTTGGATAAAAAAACAAGTTTGAGAGAAAAACTATTAGAAAGTTTTAAAACTATCTCCCACACAACGATATATTATGAAAGAGCGAGTCGAATACCTAATTTACTTGAAGAGATGTTTAAAATATTTGGTCCTAGAGAAGTTGTCATCGCGAGAGAACTAACCAAACTGTATGAGTCTTTTTATACGTTTACATTAGGAGAAGCTATTTCAACGATTGAACTAAAAGGTGAGTTTGTGATAATGGTAAGTGGTTCTTTAACCAAAGAGATTACCAGCAATGATATTATCGAAAAAATGAATTCGTTATTACAACTGGGATATACAAAAAAAGAAGCGATTAGATTGACGAGCGAAGCCTTAAATATTGGTAAAAACAGAGTATATGAGGAGGTTCTTAATTATGAGAAATAAAGCATTACTTATGATTTTAGTTTTAAGTGTTATTGTGTTACTTACGGCTTGTGGTAGTACCCCTAAATTATACCGCTTAGCTTTTAATGATACCAATCAAAATGTAAGAGGGACAATAAGATTGGATTCTACCTACGAGGGTGAAAACATTATTTGGTCATCAAGTGATGATTCCATCATTGAAATACATCAAAACAACCTGACTTATTCAACCACAATCAAGCGTGGTAGTACCGCAAAAGAAGTTAGGTTAACCGCTAAAGTAGGCGGTAAAGAATATCATTATGATTTTGTGGTAAGCGAGCAGGTTAGCGATGTTTTTTATAATACCTATCCAAGTGTTAATGACCCTGATCATATCTATGAAATTCTTAATTATGATCAATTATTAGCGTTATTTAATTCGGGAACTCATATCCTATATTTAGGTTTTCCAACCTGTCCTTGGTGTATTGAATATACCTACTATTACAATTTAATTGCGAAGGAGTTAGGCATAGAAGTGATTAAACACTATGATTTTCAATCGATTAGAGTTACAGAAGAGGCAGAGGGTGAAATCGTTTTAAATGCTCAATTTCAAGCGCTTGTTGATTTGATAGATCCTAATTATCTCTCTTCAAGAACAGTTGATGATACCACACTTCCTTGGCTTTTTGCTCCAACCTTATTTATTATTAGCGAGGGTGAAGTGATTGATTGGCTTCCAGGGGCCTTTGATGGACATGTTGCCGCTGAAGGACCATTGACTGGAACACAGTTAAAAGACTTTCAATCTGCTTTAGAAACACGTTTTCAAACATACCTAAATGCCTTGAATTAAAGGCATTTTTTCTTTATAATAGAATAGGCTAGATTTTTAGGAGATGATATTATGAAAAAACCATTTTATATTACAACTGCGATTGCTTATGCTTCATCCATCCCTCATGTTGGAAATGTATATGAAGCAGTTTTAGCGGATAGTATTGCTAGATTTAAGCGATTAGACGGTTTTGATGTTTACTTTCAAACAGGAACAGATGAACATGGGTTAAAGATTCAAACAAAGGCCAATGAATTAGGTATTTCCCCCAAAGACCATGTTGATAATATTTCTAATGACATAAAAAGAATTTATAAAACACTAGATGTTTCCTACGATTTCTTTTTAAGAACAACAGATGAAAAACATCAAGAAATGGTTCAAAAAATATTTAAGAAACTCTATGATCAAGGGGATATTTATTTGGATAAATATTCTGGTTGGTACAGTGTTAGTGAAGAAGCTTATATTTTTGAAAAAGATATTGTTGATGGGAAAGGGCCTAATGGGGACACCTTAATCTGGATGGAAGAAGAAACGTATTTCTTTGATTTAAAGAAATATCAGGCTAGACTTGTCAAATATATTAAAGATAATCCGAACTTCATTCAACCTGAATCAAGAAAGAATGAAATGTTACAAAATTTCTTAAGTGAACCCCTTCAAGATCTTAGTGTGACTCGAAAAAATATGGATTGGGGTATTCATTCATTCGACAAAGAACATACAATATATGTTTGGATTGATGCGTTAACTAACTATATTACTAGTTTTGATTTAGATGATAATTTCACCAGTCCTAAATTTGAAAAATACTGGCCAGCTGATATTCACTTAATTGGCAAAGATATTTTAAGATTTCATACCATATACTGGCCAATTATGTTGATGGCGTTAGACATTGAATTACCTAAAGTAATTTTTGGTCATCCTTGGGTGTTGATTGATAAATCGAAAATGAGTAAGTCAAAAGGAAATACGATCTATACAGATGATATATTAAAACATTTTCCCAAAGATTCTTTAAGATATTACATGTTACACGAGATACCTTATGCATCTGATGGTAATCTGACGTATGAATTATTAATTGAAAGACATAATTCAGATTTAACAAATACGTTAGGAAACTTAGTTAATAGAACGATCGGCATGATTAACAAGTATCGTGGTGGGATGGTTAAAAAAGCTTTTACAAAAGAAACGTATGAGATTGATTTAGTTAAATCTAGTGAATCTTTGTTAGATAACGTTAGAAGTAAAATGGATCAATATAAGGTTAGTGATGCTTTAGAAGAAATCATGAAAGTATTAAGACAAGCCAATAAATTTATTGATGTTACAGAACCATGGAACTTAAACAAAGACTCTAATAAACAAGATGAACTAGATGGTGTTTTATATGAATTGATCGAAACCATTAGAATTACGACAACATTACTTCAAGCGTTTATACCTGAAACCGCATCAAGAATTTATGATCAAATCAACTGCCATATTAATACATTTGCCTCGACAATAAAATTTGGCGCCTTTCCTGATAATCACACACTGAATAAACCAGAAGCGCTATTTGAACGTTATGATTCAGAAAAGAAAATGGCAGAGATATTAGGTGAATAAGCATGTCCAAAACACGTATATATCATGAGATTAGAACTCTCTTAGCGGTTTTCATTTTTACTTTCATCTATGGGATTGGGGTCGTTTGGTTTTTAGAAGCGGCCATTGAACCACTTTATACAGGCGGAATTCCTGGTATTGGTCAATTAATCAGAAGTATTGTCTTAAAGTATAGCAATTATGATTTAGGGAACATCTTTTTAGGGGCGTTTGTGTTATTGATGAACATCCCAACCATGATTTTGGGTTTTATTGGCGTATCGAAAAAATTTACTATTTATTCATTTATCAGCGTTTTGATTCAGGCAACGATGTTGGGGTTTATTCCAAGAATTGATTTTCAAATTACAGATACATTTACACTCGCGGTTTTAGGGGGTTTATTAACTGGTATTGGAATTGGAGGATCTTTAAGGTTTGGGACATCTACCGGTGGTCTTGACATTATAGCGCAGTACTTAAGTTTAAGAAAAGGGATGAGTGTGGGGTATGTATCATTACTCTTAAACGTGCTCATTGCCTTAATTGGTGGTTTTGTTTATGGTAGTGGTGCGATCGTTGCCTATACCGTGATTAGAATTATTGTGACTACACTGGTTACAGATAAGATACATACGTCTTATAATTTCTTGAAAGTGGAAATTATTACCAAGGTTCCTGAAAAGATGTATGATGAAATATTAGTTAAATTATATCGTGGTGTCACTATTTTAAAAGCAGAAGGGGCATACTCCCACGATGAAAAATCCTTTTTGGTTGTGGTAATTTCAGCTTATGAACTTAGGAATTTAAAATCTTTATTAAAAGAAAATGATCCAAAAGCATTCACAATCATTACACCGGTTAAGGATATTTATGGCAATTTTAAACGGAAGACAATAGTTTAACAAAAAAGAAAATGTTAACTTATGCATTTTTTGTTTGACAATTAAATACGCTTAGTGTAATATTTATACGGTACGTTTTAAAGCCAATAGCCCTTATTATAAATAAGGAGAGGTTAAAATTATGAAGCAAACAAAAATGCTTAGCGCGCACAACATTGAAAGAAAATGGTATGTTGTTGACGCTGAAGGCAAAACACTAGGTCGTTTAGCGACTCAAGTAGCATCTGTTTTAAGAGGCAAACATAACCCAAGCTACACCCCTCATGTAGATTCAGGTGATTATGTGGTTGTTATTAACGCAGACAAAATTAAATTAACAGGGAAAAAATGGACAGATAAACTTTACTATCGTCACAGCGATTATGCAGGAAGTTTAAAAACTAGAACTGCTAAAGAAGTTATGGACAAATTCCCAACAAGAATGGTTGAAGAAGCCATAGAAGGTATGTTACCTCATAATCCACTAGGAAGAGCAATGTTTAGAAAGCTTTACGTTTATGCAGGTCCAGAACATCCACATATTGCACAACAACCACAAGTCTTGGAGGTAGAATAAAATGGCAAAAGTACAATACTTAGGTACAGGTCGTAGAAAAAAGAGTGTCGCAAGAGTTATTTTAACGAGCGGTACAGGTGTTTTCACGATTAATGATAGAACCTTTGAAGAATATATTCCATCAGCAGCTACACGTAAAGACGTCGTTCAACCATTAGGTTTAACTGAGAACGAAGGCAGATTTGATATTTCTGTAAATGTCTTTGGTGGTGGGATTACAGGACAAGCAGGGGCAATCCGTTTAGGGATTACAAGAGCTTTATTAGAAGTTAACCCTGATTTCCGTAAGATTTTAAAACCAGCTGGTATGATTACAAGAGATTCTAGAAGTAAAGAACGTAAAAAATACGGTCTTAAGAAAGCTAGAAAAGCAAGCCAATTCTCAAAACGTTAATGAAATTGCAGGACCAGTTTGGTCCTCTTTTTTTATTATAATATAAATAAAATGTTAATGATCGAGGAAATGATTTGATTTTGGTTTAAAAGGTTAATTTAGTTTGTCATAATAACAAAATTCTTGTATAATATTATTTGCATGTAAAAGGAAGTGTTTTAATGAAAAAAGTTAGAGTGCGTTATGCACCAAGCCCAACGGGATTATTGCATATTGGCAATGCTAGAACAGCGATGTTCAATTACTTATTTGCCCGTCATCATAAAGGTGACTTTATTATAAGAATTGAAGATACCGATATTGCAAGAAACGTAAAAGGTGGCGAAGCTTCTCAGTTAGATAATCTTAAATGGTTAGGCTTGGACTGGGATGAATCGCCTGATAAAGGTGGTCTTTATGGACCTTATCGTCAACTAGAACGATTAGATTTATATAAAAAATACGCCGATGATTTATTAGAACGTGGATTAGCATACAAAGAATATAAAGAGGGTAGTGATTATTACGCTGTTCGGTTTAAAGTACCAGAGGCGCAAACCTATTGTTTTGAGGATATGGTTAGAGGCTCTTTATCATTCGAAAGTAAAGATATTGAAGATTGGATTATTTTAAAGGATAACGGGATTCCTACCTATAATTTCGCGGTTGTTGTAGACGACCACTTTATGAAAATTACCCATGTTTTTAGAGGGGAAGAACACATTACCAATACCCCTAAACAAATCATGGTTTATCAAGCCTTTGGTTGGGAAATTCCACTATTCGGTCACATGACTTTAATTGTCAATGAAGAGAGGAAAAAGTTATCTAAAAGAGATCATTCTATTGTCCAATTTATTGGTCAATATCGAGATTTAGGTTACTTGCCTCAAGCACTGTTTAATTTTATTTCCTTATTAGGATGGAGCCCATCTATTAATGAGGAAATATTATCACAAGATCAAATCATTGAATTATTTGACGCGGATAGACTTACTAAAGCCCCTAGCTTCTTTGATGTGGATAAATTGACATTTATTAACCATACCTATATTAAGAAATTAAGTGATGAAGCGTTTGTTGAATTTATAAGACCATTTTTAGTCAGTCATGGTGTCGAAATTAAGGATGAAGTATGGTTATCTGATTTAGCGAGTTTATTACATGATAGATGTGAATATGGGGCGCAAATTGTTGAGCTTTATGATGAATTTTTTAAAGCGGATTTTGTCATTGAAGCGGAAGCCTTAAATTTCATCAAAGAAGAAACAACGACTTTGTCCACGATTAAACAATTTAAATTATTAATTAAAGACATTGATTTTGAACCAGAATTGATTCAAGATATCATTAAACAAACGGGTAAAGATGTCGGGGTTAAAGGGAAAAATTTATATATGCCATGTAGAATTGCCACCACAGGTAATATGCACGGTCCAGAATTACCGAAGATGTTGTCGTTGTTAGGTAAACAAACCATAATGGATAGAATAAACTACACGATTAGTTTATTGGAGGAGCAAAAATGAAAAAATATAGTATCTTACTTTTAAGTGTATTAAGCCTATTATTGCTGGCTTCATGCAACAAGGATCCGCTTACAGCAAAAATTACGATTGAATCAATTACACCAGCTAGAACGTCAGTTTTTCTAGTTTTAAATGTAGATGACCCATTAGAAGAATTAACAGAAGAGACCATTGAAGCAAAAGCATATTATAATGGTGATTTAGTCGCAACAGCGACTGCTGTTACAGATGAAGACGAAATAACGACGGTTGAACTAACAGGATTATCAATTGGGTATGAATATAAACTAGAAATTTTCGCAACCGCAGATAAAAAAGGTTATAAGTTTATAGAGACTACTTTTAAAACCTCTACGCTCGGTGCGACAATTGATAACCCTAAAATAATTAATACGGTTGAGGAATTTAGAAAGATGGAATCTGACGTGAGTGCCTACTATCAATTAGGATCCGATATTGATTTTTCTGAAACACCTTTTGTCCCAATGTTCCAATCAACGAACTTTCAAGGTTTCTTAGATGGAAATGGTAAAACATTAAAGAATATTACAATTAATCAAAGAAGAAGTTACACCAGCGTTTTTGGAAGAAATAATGGAACTATTAAAGACTTAAATGTTGAAAACATAACCATTAGTTTGGTTGGATCGAACACTTCAAGTCAATATGTTGGTTTAATTGTTGCTAGAAATACAGGAACCATAAACAACGTTAACATTCTAAATGGTCAAATCACACTGGACTTTAATTATGTTGGGAATGTGTATGTGGGTGGTTTAGCTGCTTATAATGATGTTAATGGAAAGATTTTGAATAGTAGTGTTAAGGCAACCTTTGACTTGACTGCTTCGGGTAGAACAGAATTTAGTGCTGGAGGGATTGCTGGAAGAGTGGTCGCTTCAACTGTTACTAACGCGTCTTCTGAACTAACCGTTAACCTTGATAATGCTGACAGTGCTTATATCGGTGGTGCGATTGGATATATAACGAATTCAGCCACATTAACGCCAAGTGTCACTAAAACAAAAGCAACTTTAACTTTATCCACTAAGACAAATGTTATCCAAACTTCTAAAACAGATGGTAAAGTTGAAGTCATTCAAGTTTCTATTGGCGGATTTGTTGGTAGAGCTATCGGGACGACATTTAATGAAGTATATGCTCATTTAGATATGACTTTACTAGAAGCTTCAAATACAGCCAACGAACAATCAAATTATGACACTTATGCGGTCGGTGGATTTGCAGGAAGTATATCAAGCAGTACCACAGTAACTAACGTTTTAGTTTCATCTGATATTATCGTCGGTAATTCAGCCGATGAAATGATTGATGGATTCGAAAGACTTTTTGTCGGGTCAATTACTGGTGAAGCTTACAATTCTAGTTATGATAAAGTTTTAAGTATTGATAGTAGTATTGTCGTGGATTCCAATGATCTTTTGATTTCATTAAGCCCGCTTAATGGAAACTCAGAAAAAACAAGTTCAGGTAGTTTTGATGGGGTTACAATCACCTTAAATACGGTAGAATATTTAGATAAAAAAGTTATCTATAGAAGCGTAGAAGATATAGAAACGCTAGATTTAGTAGCTAGTTCAAGGGATGATTATTTCACTTCAGAATTTATTCTTGGCATCTTAAATAACCTTTAACTATAATAACCCATTTACGGATGGGTTATTTTTTTTCTATCCGCTATAAAATTTTATTATTATTATTAATAATAATAAAATATAAGTTTGACAATTAACTATAAAAGTATAAAATTTAAGTAATAGGGAGGTAATGTTATGAAAATAAGTAAGACGGGATTTATTAATTTAATTCGCTGTAATAGGTTTGCTGGACTAGAAGAAATTTATCGTAAAAAAGGCGATAGTCTAGTATCTTTTTCTGAAGATTTAGATGATTTGATGACTATCGAAAATTTAGAGAAAAGAAATATCTTACTTGATGATATGTGGGATTTAGAAGGTGAAGAATCAGATTTACTACGAAAAGACGATCCGCAATTTGAAGTGATGATGCCTTATTATAATGAGATAGAAGTGGTATCAGCGAAAAGTATTAAAGATAAATTCAAGGGAAACTTAATCTTTAATACCGACACATTTAAACAAAAGTCTTTTAAAATGGAACGTGATGGATATAGTTTTTATTGTTTTTTGGACGGCTTTTTGGAGACAAAAGATCAATTTAGCGTCTTTGAAACTAAAGCCACCACCACCAGGAAGTTTTTAGCGATGGCGATTAAAGGAGATCCAATCTTCGTTTACAACGATGAGGGTGTTTTATGTTTAAAAAAGGATTTGGGGTATTCAACCGATGAAACTTATAATCAAAAAGAGGAACGTTTTTATGATAAATATTCTCAAGAGGGTCGATATGTATATGACCTTGCCTTCCAAAGATATATTATTGAAAACGCGGATGGGTTTAAAAAGAATAACAACAATAAATACTATTTAGCTGTTTTAAACAGTGAATATGTTTTTGATGGTTCCTATGATGAAAATGATAAACCGATTTATGATAATGAAATCATTGTTTTTATCGATTTTACTAGAATAACCGAAAACTACATGCCGATTATTGAAGAAGATATGAAACAAGTGATTTTTAATTTAAATAGAATGGTCGCCTCACCCGTACCTCTAGGAAGATATTGTCAAAGAAAAGATCGAAAACAATGTAAGTTTTATGATATTTGTTTTAGTATTTTACCAAAAGAAAACAGTCTATTTACTTATCTAGATTCCCATCATGGATTTAAAGATGAAGAAGGGAATAAACACGACCGTTTTGATTTGATAAATAAGGGGGTAACAAAAATGTTAGATATTCCAGAAGGCTGGTTAACTAGACCCAATAACGTTATTCAACGTCAAGTGGTTGAGAGTGGTGTTATTTATTATGATACAGCTAAAATAAGAGCGGGTATTAATCAATTAAGATACCCTATTTATCATCTTGATTTTGAATCGTTTCCTGGACCACTTCCAAGATTTAGAGGAGAAAAACCCTACGCTCAAAGTTTATTTCAATTTTCGATCCACATTGAAACAGAACCTGGCGTCATTGATAAAGATAAAGACAACTATTATTTCTTAGCAAAAGATCATAAAGATCATCGTGAAGAATTAATTCAAGCCATGATTGATGTTATTAAACCTGATGGTGGTTCGGTGTTGGTTTACAATATTGCTTTTGAGAAAACAAGAATTAAAGAGTTAGGTCTAATGTTTCCGAAATACAAAAATAGATTGGAAGATATTTCGGATAGGCTATTTGATTTAATGGATATTGTGAAGGGAAACACGAAATTCTATGAAGCTTTAGGTTATGAAAAAGATCGGGCGAAAACGATTAACTACTATCATACTAAATTAAATGGTTCTTTTTCGATTAAAAAGGTATTGCCATTGTTTTCAAACCTAACTTATGATGATTTAGAAGTGGCAAATGGGGGAGAAGCTTTAGCGTCATATGGCAAATTTCCATTAATGGATGAAAAAACTTTCAATGAAACGTATGCGAATATGTTAGAATATTGTAAACAAGATACATGGGCTATGGTGGAAATATTAGATAAACTACGTGAAATATGATGTATTTCTTGAGTTTAAGGCAATTTTAATTTATAATACATACAAATGATATTATATTTTTAGAATAGATTTAAGAGGTTGATTTAAATGAAAATATTTAATACCCTTACTGGGAAAAAGGAAGATTTCGAAACAATTAAAGAAAAAGAACTTTCGATGTACGTTTGTGGACCGACAGTTTATAATTATATTCATATTGGGAATGCTCGACCAGTGGTGTTTTTTGATGTTGTGAGAAGGTATTTTGAATATATTGGCTATAAAGTCAATTATGTCTCTAATATAACCGATGTTGATGACAAAATAATACTAGAGGCTGAAAGACTTAATATTGATGAAAAAACCTTAACAAAGGTATTTATTGATGCTTATATAAAAGATACAGGTAATTTGGGTTCGTTACTACCAACCAAGATGCCTAAAGCGACAGATTATGTGCCTCATATGATTAAGTATATTGAAAATTTAATTGAAACCGGCTATGCGTATCATAGCGGAGATGCGGTTTATTTTAGAGTTAATAAAGTAGATGATTATGGGAAACTCTCTAATCAAGTGTTAGAGGATTTAAATGTTGGTGCCAGAATTGAAGAGAATTACCAAAAAGAATCCCCATTTGATTTTGTGGTTTGGAAATCTACGGAACTAGGGATGCGCTTTGATTCTCCATGGGGAGAAGGTAGACCTGGGTGGCATACAGAATGTGCAACGATGAACCAAGAAATATTTAAAGAAGAAATCGATATTCATGGTGGTGGATCAGATTTAAAGTTTCCGCATCATGAAAATGAGATTGCCCAATCAGAAGCACTGCATCATCATCCCATCGCAAAAACCTGGATGCATGTCGGTAGACTTGGGATGGATAATGTTGATATGAGTAAATCCTTAGGTAATATTATTTGGGTGAAAGATTTACTACAAGAGTATGAATATCAAGCATTTAGATTGATGTTGTTGTCTCATCATTATCGACAACCAATCAATTATTCAACGGATTTGATGAATCAATTTAATCATGAATGGCAACGAATTAAACGTGCTTTAAAAGGTGTTTTTGTTGACATGTCGATTGAACATTATGACACGGTTGAATATAACAATGAAACACTAGATAGATTTAAAGAACAAATGGAAGATGACTTTAATATCGCCAATGCCTTAACCATTGTTTATGAAGAAATCAAAATGATGAACCGTGCCACTGAATTATCAGCCAAAGCGAGATCATACTATACGATTATTCAAATGTTAAGTGTCTTAGGTATTTCTGTAGAACAAAAAATGTTAACAGAAGAAGATATCAGAAATTATCAAGACTGGCAAATCGCAAGAAGTGAAAAACGTTTTAATGACGCGGATCAAATCAGAATTAGACTTGTCGAAGCAGGCATCTTATAATGGATCCTAATTTACTTAACGGGACAACCCTCGCTTATATCGGGGATAGTTATTACGAACATAAAATAAGAATTTACTTATTAACCACAGGCCAAACTAAAGTGAATACATTACATAAGATGGCGACTAAATTTACAAGTGGTTCTAGTCAATCTGAAATCATTAGATATTTACAGAACGAATCACTTGTTACTTTAGATGAGTTAAAAATCTTTAAAAAGGGACGCAATCAATCTGGTCCGGGAAGAAAAAATATCGATCAAACAACCTATCATGAATCTACGGGGTTTGAAGCATTGATGGGTTATTTGTCATTATCTAACCCTGCTAGAGCAGATGAACTGATTGATTTATCAATTCGATATATAGAAGGTGCCTATGAAAAATGAAAAAAATGTGGTTGAATTGTCACCACTAGATCCAAGTGTTGGTTTATCTAGTAGTGAGGTTCAAAAACGGGTTAGTCAAGGTTTAACCAATGAAACGAATACGGGTTCAACCAAAACAATAAGAAGAATTGTTTTTTCTAACATTTTCACTTTTTTTAATATGCTTAATATCTTTATTGCTGCACTCTTAATCTATGTGGGTGCCTATAAAGATATTTTCTTTATGGTGATTGTGACTGCCAATACAGCTATTGGGATTATCCAAGAAGTTAAAGCTAAGAAAACGATTGATAAGTTGTCTTTGTTAAGTGCACCAATAGGTCACGTTTTAAGAGATGGACAAGAAAGAGAAATCCCAGTTCAAGACATTGTTATCAATGATTTATTGATCTTAAAAACAGGCAATCAAATCAGTGCGGATTGTGTGATTACAGAAGGTTCAATTGAAGTAGATGAATCCTTATTAACAGGAGAATCAGATTCAATTATTAAAAACGTGGGTGACACTTTACTCTCTGGTAGTTTCGTTGTATCGGGGACTTGTCGGGCTGAGGCAACTAGCGTTGGTAAAAACGCTTATATAGAAAATCTAACTAAACAAGCTAAAGTATATAAAAAACCTAAATCAGATTTAATGAAATCTTTGAAGATAATTGTTAGAACGGTTGGCGTCTTTATTGTTCCGATGGGGCTAGCTTTGTTCTTTATGCAGTATGAAGGGGGAACATTGCTACCAGTAAGGGGTTCTCTAGAGTGGAGTCAGTTTTCTAGTGCTGTAAGGGCAACCGCGGGGGCTGTAGTGGGGATGATCCCCTCAGGTCTATTCTTATTAACCAGTGTAGCCTTAGCGGTAGGGGTTTTGAAATTAGCCCAAAATAACACTTTGGTTCAAGAATTATACTGTATCGAAATGTTGGCTAGAGTGGACACTTTGTGTCTAGATAAAACAGGGACCATTACCGATGGAACCATGACAGTTAGAAGCATATTAGAATATGGTAACGATCCCAAAACACAAGCCAAAAAGATTATTCCTCAAATGATGGCGACATTTAAGGATAAGAACCAAACTTCTCAAGCCTTAATAGATAAATTAGGTTTAGCATCCAAGAGTGTTAACGCAACCCATGTTATAAACTTTTCTTCTAAGCGTAAATTTTCAGCGATTACATTTGAGAAAATAGGAACATTTGCGATTGGCGCCCCAGAATTTGTTTTAACCAAAGAAGCTTATCAAACCATTGAAAATGATGTAGAACGTTATGCTGCACAAGGTTTAAGAGTATTAGTTTATGCCTACAGTTCTAAGAACATTGACCAAAAAGAATTGCCGAATAATATGAGTGCAAAAGCTTTGATATTGATAGAAGATACGATTAGACCTGATGCAATTTTAACCATTGAATACTTTAAAACGCATAATGTGGATGTTAAAGTAATTAGTGGTGATTCACCGGTTACGGTGGCACACATTGCTCAAAGAGCAGGCATTGATAATGCAGATAAGTATATTTCATTAGATGGCCTATCAGACCGAGAAGTTATCGATAGTGCGATGAAGTATTCTGTCTTTGGTAGAGTTAATCCAAATCAAAAGAAAATATTGGTTCAAACCTTAAAAAGCAATGGTCGAACCGTTGCCATGACAGGCGATGGTGTTAATGATATCTTAGCTTTAAGAGAGGCAGACACCTCTATCGCAATGGCTTCTGGTAGTGAAGCGGCGCGTAATGTTTCCCATTTAGTGTTGCTAGATTCTAATTTTTCGAGTATGCCTAAAGTGGTTAATGAAGGTAGAAGAGTTATTAATAATGTTCAAAGAGTGGCTACCTTATTCTTAACAAAAACAATTTTCTCGATAATATTGGCAATTATTGCACTGATGACGAATAGTAAGTATCCAATTACACCGTCTCAACTATTTATGATTGATTTCTTGGTCATTGGATTACCAGCCTTGGTGTTGAGCTTACAAGCCAATCATGAACAAGTTACGGGGAAATTTTTATCGAATGTATTAAAGAAAGCCTTCCCTGGTGCCTTAACGGTTGGGTTACAAACATTGATTATCATGTATTTGGCACCGATTTTAGGGATGGATTCTCAAGCACAATCCACCCTAATTGTGGTTGCGGCAACCTTCACTTCTATGATGGTGCTTTATAGGGTCTTACAGCCATTTAATAATTTCAGAAAATTATTGTTTATTATTATGTTTTCAACTTTTGTGATTGCGGTGTTAATGTTGCCGGAATTCTTTGAGTTTAAGGCTTTAGTTCCTTACTATGTATCAAGTGGTAATGTTATTCCAGAACTGTCTAATTCAGAAAAATTATTATTATTAGTCCTAGTACAGTCTAGTAGTTCATTAATAAACGTATTTATTAAGTTACCTGGTATGATTAAGCGCGGGTTCTTAACAAGTATTAAGAAGTTATCAGGGATATAAGCATGATTATTTATGGAAAAAATACAGTTAAAGAAGCAATTCTTGCTAAAAGAACTGTATATATAATATATAAAGATAAAAAAGCTAGCGATCGGGCCATTGATAATTTAATCGAAGAAAATAAGATTAAAGTTAAACTAACCGATAAACATGAACTTAATTTAATGACGCATGATGGCCTCCATCAGGGGATAGTGGCAGAAGTTCAAGATTATAAAACCTATGACATTGAAGAAATCTTTGATGAGGAAATTAAACGTGTTGTTATCTTAGATAAAATAGAAGATCCGCATAATTTTGGAGCAATCATTAGAACGGCTGAGGCTGTAAAAATGGATTACATTATTATTCAATCTAAAGGACAAGCCCAAATTTCACCAGTGGTAGCTAAAATTGCATCTGGGGCATTGGAACATGTTAAGATTGTGGTTGTTCAAAACTTAAATAATGCGGTCTCAAAGATGAAAGAAAACGGGTTTTGGATAATTGGTTCAAGTTTAGATGGGTCTGAAGAATTTACAGATATTGATCCTAAATTAAATTACGGCGTTATTGTTGGTAATGAGGGTGTAGGGATTTCATATCAACTAAAACAAAATTGTGATTTCATGGTTAAAATCCCTATGATCGGACAAGTAAATAGTTTGAATGTAAGTGTAGCTGCGGCACTGCTGATGTATAAACTAAAAAAATTATATTAGGAGGAGTTATGTCATACAAAGCCTACAATGATTATGAACTATTGTATTTAGTTAATAATCAGCAAGACATGGTGGCTTTGGACATACTGCTAAAGAAGTACGAAAAATTTATCTACAAGAAAATTAATAGTTTTTTTCCACGAAGTAAAGACATTGATGATTATTATCAAGAGGGTCTTCTTAGTCTTTATAAAGCGATTAGAAGCTTTAAAGATTCGTATAATAAAACATTTATGCGGTACTTTGAAGTTATCTTAGATCGTTGTTTTATAAATATTTACCATAAACAAAAACGAGAGAAAGAACAGTTTTTTCTATATATTAATGAATGTCATATCGAAGAATTTTATGAACCATCATTAGAAGACGATATTACAAACGATATCAAGTTTAACAATATTAGAGAACAAAAAGTTTATGAATTATACTTTTTGGAAAATAAAACGATTAGCTACATTTCAGAAAATCTTCAATTAAACAAAAAGCAAATCTATAATACGATTTATAAAATCAAGAAAAAACTTTTATCTGAAATTAAATTGTAGTATAATGTATTGACTAAGTCATTTGCAAATGATAGAATAATCATGCGAATGACCACAGGAGTGGTTTTTTTATGCGAGAGAAGATAATTTTAATATGTGAGGAATGTTTATCTAGAAACTACCAAACGACCAAAAATAAACAAACACAAAAAGAACGTTTAGAATTAAAAAAGTTTTGTAGTAAATGTAATAAATACACCCTTCACAAGGAAACAAAATAGGAGGCTATTTTAATGGCAATCAAAGAAAAAACAAAAACATCATCAAAGGTTTTAGAAGTTTTAAAAACCGAATATAAATGGGAAAATGTTTTACTCGCAATCTTAGCGAGCTTAGCTTTAGCGTTTTCTTTATTAATTATTAATGGAACACTAGTCGTTAGAGACAACTTTCCAATTATTGGTCAATATCCAATGGTATTTGCGTGGATTTTATTTGCAATATCTGTTATTGGGATTTTACTGGTTGTGTATCCGTTTTTTGCAGCAGCGCTCCCAGAAGTCAAAAAGATTACTTGGGCCAACTTCCCAACAACCGCTGTAGCAGTTGGTAAAGTATTTACGTTCGTCATTATATTTGCCCTGCTATTTGTTGGATTTGATGCATTAATTGGTCTTGTTATTGGCAGATTGTAATTATGACAGATCCAAGAAGATGGTATGTTGTTCAAACATATTCTGGTCAAGAAGACTCTGTAAAAAAGGATATCGAAAGACGTATCGAATCCATGGGAATGCAAAACCTTATCTTTAAGGTTCTTATTCCTGAAGAAACTGTTTTAGAAAAGAAAGTTAACACCAAAGGCGAAGAAGAAACCATTGAAAAAATAAAAAAGATTTTTCCTGGTTATGTTTTCGTTGAAACCATTATTACCGATGAATCATGGCACGTCATTAGAAATACCCCACAAGTAACAGGCTTTTTAGGATCAAGTGGTGGTAGAACTAAACCAGTTCCAATCCCACAAGATGAAATGACTCAAATTTTATTACATATTGGCGCGATTGAAAAACCAACCTTCAAATATGAAATTGGTGAAGTGGTTGAAATTATTAATGGACCATGGGCAGGATTAAAAGGTGAAGTCGTCACATTTGACAATCAAAAAGAAACAGTGATTGTTAAAATTGAAATGTTTGGAAGAGCGACACCGACAGAATTTAATTTTACAGATATTAAGGAGAAGTAATTCTCCTTTTTTTCTAGTCAAATGTGGTAAAATAAACTAGGTGATAGTATGCGTGCAATTAAAATGATTGAAGAATTAAATAATCTTAAAATCCTTGAATTGAAAAACCCTACGTATATAGGGATTTTACCAAATGATGGCGATATCATTCCGGGATATCCTCAAGCGATACTTACTTATGATGAAACACACTTTAACATTTACACATTCAAAGGATTAATCAAGTTTAAATTTGACGGTAATATTTATAAATATGCTTTTAGTGATTTAAGAGAAATTGAACTGGGTAAATATAATTTTAAAAATCATTATATTAAACTAACCTTTGATAATGAAAAGTTTATCGTGTTTACTTATTTTAAAAAGGTAAGACAGTTTCCAGAACAACTAGGAAGAATTAATCTTTTCATAAAACTATTAGAGAGTACCGCTACGGTTATTGAATCAGACCGACCGTTTACTAAAGATATGTAAGTATTTGCTTAAATATTTCAAAAGATGAGAAAATTCTGTTGACAAAAAGTGATTAGTTTGATAAAATCATTGAGCGTGTGTAGATACACCATAGTGGCAGGACAAGTCCGTTTACCACATACTTATAAAAAGAAGGAGGATGTGTCTAATGGCAAAAAAAGTAACAAAAGTAGTTAAATTGCAGATTGCGGCAGGTAAAGCCAATCCGGCGCCACCTGTAGGACCAGCTTTAGGTCAAGCTGGTGTTAACATTCCACAATTTGTTTCACAATTTAACGAACGCACCAAAGACCAAATGGGTTATGTTGTTCCGGTTGTAATTTCAGTTTATGATGATCGTTCATTTACATTTATAACCAAAACACCCCCAGCAAGTGATTTAATTAAAAAAGCTGCAGGCATTCAAAAAGGTGCGGCTAACTCTAAAACTTCAATTGGTTCTATTACCACTGAACAGCTTAGAGAAATTGCAACATTAAAAATGCCAGATTTAAATGCTTACGATGTTGAAGCAGCAATGAAGATTATTGCAGGTACATGCAAAAACATGGGCGTTACAATCAAAGATTAAATTTAGATATCTACGTCTAAATTGTGGGAGGATATCCCGCTAGACCACATTTTAGGAGGAAAAAATATGAAAAGAGGAAAAAAATACGCTGAAGCTGCAAAATTAGTTGATAAAGCTAAAAAGTATGCAGTGAATGAAGCGTTCGACCTTGTCCAAAAAACTTCAATTACAAAGTTTGATGCGACAGTCGAGATTGCTTTTCGCTTAAATATTGATCCACGTAAAGCTGATCAAAACTTACGTGGCGCAATGGTTTTACCTCATGGAACAGGAAAAACTCAAACGGTTGTTGTAATCGCTAGAGGAGAAAAAGCCAAAGAAGCTGAAGCAGCCGGTGCGGATTACGTAGGAGATAGTGAACTTTTACAAAAAATCCAAGGTGGTTGGTTTGATTTCGATGTGATGGTGGCAACACCTGATATGATGGCTGAGCTTGGTAAGTTAGGTCGTATTTTAGGGCCAAAAGGTTTAATGCCTAACCCTAAAACAGGAACCGTTACAATGGACATTACCAACGCTGTTCATGAAATTAAAAATGGTAAAATCGAATATCGTGTTGACAAAGTCGGCAATATTCAAGCTGCAATTGGTAAAGTATCATTCGGTACTGAAAAACTAGTTGATAACGCAAAAGCAATTTATCAAACGATGGCTCGTTTGAAACCATCTACCGTTAAAGGTGTATACATGAAAAATATTACTGTATCATCTACAATGGGACCTGGGATTCGTCTTGATGAAGAATCTCTAAAATTTTAAACAAAAATGAATAGCCAAAGACAGTAGGTGGCTTAGCCTTAATTTCCTACCGAGGTATAAAAACTGATTTTATAAACCCTCTTTGTCTTGGCTCATGAGGGTTTTATTTATCAATAGGAGGAGACTTATGAAAGAAACCGTATTGGAACGTAAACAACGTGAGGTTTTAGAACTTAAGGACCGTATCGAACAAGCAAAAACGATCGTTGCTTTTGATGATACAGGCTTAACAGTTTTAGAATCAACGGAGCTAAGAACTAGCCTTCATAAAGAAGGTAGCTCAATGGCTGTTTACAAAAACAACATTGCCCGTCGCGCAATGGAACTCGCTGGTTATGGCGAAATTACACCACTGTTAGTCGGCAAAAAAGTTTTGGTTTTCTCAAATGAAGATGTCGTTGCACCAGCACGTATCGTCTATGATTTTGGAAAAACAAATAAGAAAGTTGCTGTTAAAGGCGGTATCGTCGAAGGCAAAGTTGCTCATTATGATCAAATCATTGAATTAGCGACACTACCATCTTACGAAACACTATTAACACAATTAGCAGCAGGATTATTGATGCCATTGAAAGAACTTTCAATTGGACTTAATATGATTGCAGAATTAGAACAAGAACAAGCATAAGGAAAAAGGAGAACATAACATGGCAAAATTAACAAAAGCTGATTTCGTCGCAGCTATTAAAGAAATGACTATTCTTGAAATCAAAGAATTAGTTGATGGATTAAAAGAAGAGTTTGGTATTGACCCAACTGCAGTATCTGCAGCTCCAGCAGCAGCTGGCGCAGCAGCAGTTGAAGAACAAACAGAATTCACAGTACTTATCAAATCATTTGGTGATCAAAAGATTCAAGTTATCAAAGTTGTTAGAGAATTAACAGGTCTTGGATTAGCTGACGCTAAGAAATTAACAGAAACTGAAAACGGCGTTATTAAAGAAAACGTTAAGAAAGAAGACGCAGATGCAGCTAAAGAAGCTTTAGAAGCAGCTGGGGCTACTGTTGAAGTTAAATAATTAAAATTAATACAATAAACCTGGGCAAGACTCGGGTTTTTGTGTTTGGAGAAACGTTCAATGTCAAATCATTATTTTACCAATGATCCTAACTTAAAACATGATATCCAACACGTTAGATTTGTGAATAACGGTATAACTTACCGTTTTTTCACTGATAGCGGGGTGTTTTCAAAATCACAAATTGATTTTGGGACGAAAACATTATTAGAAGCATTTTTGTTTAATAATTATTGTTCTTTATTAGATTTGGGATGTGGGTATGGGGTTATCGGGATTGTGATAAAAAAACAATTTTTAGATCTTGAAGTTACTCAATCAGATGTGAATGAAAGGGCAATAGACCTTACCAAGAAAAACACAGCTGAAAACAACGTTTCAACCAATATCATCACGAGTAATGGGTATGAAAATATCACAGGTACTTTTGATTGTATTACATTAAATCCGCCCATCAGAGCCGGTAAAGAAGTCATATTTAAACTATATGATGAAACATATAAACACCTGAATAAAGATGGTGAATTTTGGATTGTGATCCAGAAAAAACAAGGCGCACCATCGCACATTAAATATTTGCAAAATTTATTTAGTAATGCTGAAATTATTACTAAAAACAAAGGCTATCACATTTTACGAATGAAGAAGGTTCAATAGACTTGACTTATTGCCTACTTTAATATAAAATATTAAGATGCAGCATTATGGCCGAGATAATAATAAAATGTGACGATTATTAGAAAATACCACAATTAGGGAGCGTGAACAAATGGGATTTCGTGACGTACAGTACGGAAAAAGAGCACAACGACGTAATTATTCAAATATGCGGTACGACGTTGACTTACCAAATTTGATTGAAATCCAAACCAGTTCTTTTGAATGGTTTGTGAACGATGGATTAAAACTCTTATTTGAAGAGTTATCACCAATCGAATCATATAACGGAGATTACAAACTTTATTTTTCAAATCATCGTTTTGAAGAACCTAAGTACAATATAATGGAGTCTAAACAAAGAGACATTAACTACTCTAAACCATTATTTGTTACCGTTAGATTAGAAAAAGTTAAAACAGGGGAAGTTGTTGAAAGACAACTTTTTATGGGTGATTTCCAATTTATGACGCCAACAGGCACATTTATTATTAATGGTGCAGAACGTGTTGTGGTTTCACAAATCGTTCGTTCAAGCGGTGTTTATTATACCAGTGAATTTGACAAAAAGAACAATATTGTTAAATTCCAAAGCCAAGTTATTCCAACTAGAGGGGCTTGGTTAGAATATGAAATGGGTGCCAAAAACATCTTTTATGGTAAGCTAGATAGATCCAAAAAAGTATCATTAACTTCAATGATTCAAGCATTAGGGTTTAATGGTTTTGAAGCAGTTGAAAAACTATTTCCTACTTACGCTAAAGAATTAGAAGATACTTTTAAAAAGGATGAAAAAGATAGCATTTTTGATTCAAATGATGCCGTAGAAGAGTTATACTCAAAAATGCGTCAAGGTGAAAAAATTCCTATTGAAGCAGCAAAAGACTTCATTAGAATGCGTTTATTTGATCCAAGACGATATGACTTAGAAGAAGTTGGGCGTTATAAATATGGACAAAAACTCAATGTTGTTCAACGTTTAAAATCAATCGCTCAAGGCATCCCTTATGTGAATCATCCAACCGTTTATACCTACGCAAAAGACATTGTTGATATTAAAACAGGTGATGTTTTAATTGAAAAAGGGTCTGTTGTAGACTTAGACTCAGTTGAACTAATTTCTAAGCACAAAGACTCAATTAGAGTCAATATCTTAGCTAAAGAAGAATCACTTCAAAATGAATCTGAAACAGCTGTTTTTGGGGTTAAGACTTCAGACTTAACCGAACAATATGCTAACCATGATATCTTATATTTACCGAAGGATTCACCTGAGGCAGCGCTTTTGGTTCAAAAGGGTGAAAAGATTACTAAAGAGGTTAGAGCGCGTATTCAAAAGTTCCAAAACCAAATTGTTTTTGTTGAAAAAGATGAATACGGTAAAGAACAATATTTTAAAAATGCTGAAAAATTAAATATTATTTTAAACTTATATGGGTCAACAGAATTAATTAAACCAATTAAATTCCAAAAACAAATTAAGATTAATGAAAACATTGTTAACTTGTTAACAGGCGAAATCATTGTTACAAAAGGAACACTATTAACACCGGATGTAAGACATACGCTTCTTGTTAATAGGAATGGTTTAACTGCAGAGGCACTTAAATATTTAAAGACATTTGTCGAAGAAGATATCAAACTGACAGACGGTTCAGTTCTTTATAAGAAAGGGACTGATGTCGACGATGAAGTTTATTTTAATATTTATAAGAACCAAGATAGACTGGTTAATCTTAGTGATTTAAAATATGCAACGGTATATGCTAAGACAGATATTGATATTTTAGAAGACTACAAACGTAATGAAAACAATGATACTGAACGTAAACCAATCATTTATGCAGGTCATGAAATTACTGAAGTAGATTTATACAACCTGCAAATGGTTCGTAATAAACTAGATGAAAATGTGATTAAATATTTCTTAGTGTCTGGTAAGAAAAATGAATTCTTTAGAAAAGAATCTCAAAGAAGAGATGTCTTTGTTGAAGTCGTCTCTATAATCGCAGATAAGGATAAATCAGCAAAAGAAGTCATCGAGATTATGGGCAATGACTCAACTGAAGATAGACTTCATATTACGGTTAGTGATATCGTTGCCTCAATCAGTTATTATTTTAATCTTTATGACGGGGTTGGAATTACAGATGATATTGACCACTTATCAAACCGAAGACTAAGACTGATTGGAGAATTATTAAAGAACCAATTTAGAATTGGATTATCCAAACTTGAAAAGAACATTAAAGATAAGATGTCTACTGCTGATGTAGCTGAGGCAACCCCTCAAAGTCTCATTAACATCAAACCTTTAACCGCTTCATTAAAAGAATTCTTTGGATCAAGCCAACTTTCACAATTCATGGATCAAATTAACCCATTGGCAGAGTTAACCCAAAAAAGAAGAATTTCAGCTTTGGGTACAGGGGGTCTTGCCCGTGATAGAGCGGGTGTTGAAGTCCGTGACGTTCATGAATCACACTACGGAAGAATTTGTCCGATTGAAACACCAGAAGGGCCATCAATTGGTTTAATTAGTAGTTTGGCTTCCTATGCTAAAGCGGATCAGTATGGCTTCATTCAAACACCTTATTTAAAGGTTGAACACAATAACGAAGGTGAACCAGTGGTTACCGATGAAATTGTTTATTTAACAGCCGGTGAAGAAGAAAGTTCTTTGATAGCCTCAGCCAATAGTGAACTAGACGATAAAGGTCGTTTTGTTGATGACTTTATTGTTGGTCGTTTATTAGGTGAAACCAACTTATTCGATAAGAGTGAAATTAAATATATGGACGTTAGTCCAAAACAAATTGTATCGGTTGCGACTTCATCGATTCCATTCTTGGAACACGATGATGCTTCACGTGCCTTAATGGGTGCCAACATGCAACGTCAAGCAGTGCCATTATTGGTACCTGAATCACCAATCGTTGGAACGGGTATTGAATACCGTGCCGCAAAAGATTCAGGGGCAACGATTGTGACTGATGTTGCCGGTATTATTACTTATGCCGATGCTAGAAGAATTGAAGTTACAGTTAAACCAACCGAAAATATCACAACCACAAGAGGTAAGGTTGTATATGACATCAATGATCCATTTAATTGGGATGCTTATGATGCCATCAGGGTTCAAAAACAAACCGATAAATTAGTAAGAAAAACTTTCTATTTAATTAATTTCTTAAGATCTAACCAAGATACCGCTATCCTCCAAAGACCAATTGTTCAAGTAGGTGAAGTGGTTGAAGCGGGTCAAATTATCGCTGACGGACCTTCTACTGAAAAAGGAGAATTAGCCTTAGGTAGAAACGTTACGGTTGCCTTCATGACTTGGGAAGGTTATAACTATGAAGACGCGATTATTATGAGCGAAAGATTAGTTAAAGAAGACGTGTATACATCCATTCATATTGATGAACACCAAGTCGAATCAAGAGACACCAAATTAGGTAGAGAAGAAATTACCCGTGAAATTCCAAATGGACCTACGGAACAACTTAAATATTTAGATGACCGTGGCGTTATTATTCCAGGAACTGAAGTTCATGAAGGTGATATTTTAGTCGGTAAGATTACCCCTAAAGGGCTAACCGATCCAACACCAGAAGAAAAATTACTTCAAGCTATCTTTAATGAAAAAGCAAGAGAAGTAAGAGATTCTAGTTTAAGAGTACCTCATGGTGGTGGTGGGATTGTTCACTCCATCCAACATTTCTCTAAAGCAAATGGAGACGATTTAGGGCCAGGAATCAATGAAGCAATTCGTGTTTATATCGTGAAGAAACGTAAAATCTCTGAAGGGGATAAAATGGCGGGACGTCACGGTAATAAAGGGGTTATTTCGAAGATTTTACCAGTAGAAGATATGCCATATATGGAAGATGGTACACCGATTGACATTATGTTAAACCCACTTGGGGTTCCAAGCCGTATGAACATTGGTCAAGTATTAGAAGTCCATTTAGGAATGGCTGCCAAATCACTTGGCATTAAAGTTGCCACACCCGTATTTGATGGGCTATCAGAAAAAGATTTAAAAGAAATAATGGCTGAGGCGAATATGGCTTCAGATGGTAAACGTGTGCTTTATGATGGCCGTACTGGCGAACCTTATGAAAATAGGATTAACGTTGGGGTCATGTATATGATTAAGCTATCTCACATGGTTGAAGATAAACTACACGCAAGAAGTGTTGGACCATACACACTGGTTACACAACAACCAATGGGTGGTAAAGCTCAAAATGGGGGACAACGTTTTGGGGAAATGGAAGTTTGGGCACTATACGCTTATGGCGCAGCGCACACACTTAAAGAAATTCTTACCGTTAAGTCTGATGATATTATCGGTAGAAATAAGGTTTATAAAGCCATTACAGATGGTAAACCAATTCCCGATTCTCACATTCCTGAGTCATTTAGAGTCCTTACACGTGAACTTCAATCACTGGGTTTATATGTCGAATTGATTGACACAGAAACCGGTGAAAATGAAGTGAACAAATCACTTGTTGACCAAACCAGTCCATTCGATCGAAGAGGGAGGTTTTAAACTTGAAAACAGCTGATTTAAAGAAAATAGCGATTAAAGATCTTAAATTAGGTGAAGAAATTGTTGTCGCTCTGCACCTATCAGGGATTGATACAGTAGAAGATTTAGCTGGATTTACTTTAACGCAATTAAGAAAATACATTTTTAGAGAAGATGAATCTCAATTTGAACAAATACTCCCTATTTTAAGAAAATATGAAATCCCAGCTCAGGTTGAATCGTTGAGTTTATCTAAAGACTTAGAACAAGCCTTAAGTGATATCAGTATTACTGAAACACAAGATTTGTTCTTAATGTCAAAAGAAGATTATGACACTTTAACACATGATGACGCCTTATTTAAAAAAGAGTTGGATGAAATATTCAAATTATATAACATTGATTTAGAAGATGGTGAAGACCAACCAATTGATGTTAGCGAGTATGTCAGAATTGAACAAGCTAAACCTAAAAATAAAGCTTATGGTTCAAAAGATTATTCTCACTTAAAAATTAGACTGGCCTCACCTGATGAAATTAGAATGTGGAGTTATGGTGAAGTCTTAAAACATGAAACGATTAACTACCGAACTTTAAAACCTGAAGTCGACGGTTTATTCTGTGAAAGAATCTTTGGGCCTACTAAAGACTATCAATGTGCTTGTGGGAAAAAGAGAAACTTAGATAAAGGTCAAATTTGTGACAAGTGCGGAGTTGAAATTACTGAGTCTAAGGTTAGACGTGAACGTATGGGTCATATCGAACTTGAAGCGCCTGTTGTTCATACTTGGTATTTAAAGAATTCACCTTCAAGACTCGCTTTATTATTAGATATTAAAGCGAAAGACTTAGAAGAAATTGTTTATTTAGCGAGTTATATTGTTACTGACCCAGGAAAACCTGGTGAAACTGATTTAACCAAGAAACAAATCTTATCAGAAATAGAATATTCTTTATATTATGAAAGATATGGTAATAAGTTCACGGCGATGACGGGTGCGGAAGCGATTAAGAAATTGTTACAAGAAATTGACCTAGAACAAGAAGTCAAAATTTTAAGAAAGAAACTAAGAACACCTTCTAAACAAAAACGTGATCGAATCATTAAACGTCTAGAAGTGGTTGAAGCTTTCAAAAATAGTGATAACAAACCGGAATGGATGGTCTTAGACGTTCTTCCTGTTATTCCACCTGACTTACGTCCAATGGTTGCCCTAGATGGTGGCCGTTTCGCGACAACCGACTTAAATGACTTATATAGACGTATTTTAAATAGAAATAACCGTCTAAAACGTCAAAAAGAACAATTCGTTCCAAGACTCATCATTAAAAACGAAAAACGTTTATTACAAGAAGCCGTTGATGCTTTAATTGATAACTCTAAAAAGGGTAGAAGAGCAAACGTTGAGAAAAACCGTCAACTTAAATCATTAAGTGATATGTTACGTGGTAAACAAGGTCGTTTCAGACAAAACTTACTTGGTAAACGTGTTGACTTTAGTGGTAGAAGCGTTATTATTGTTGGTCCAGACTTAGAAATGTATCAAGCTGGTATTCCACGTGAAATGGCGATTACTTTATTCAAACCATTCGTTATTCGTGAACTAACAGTTCGTTTAGGTTCCGTTCAAGAAGCGAAAAAGAGTTATGAAAATGCCGATGATGATGCTTGGAGTGCATTAGAAGCGATTGTTAAAGAACACCCCGTATTATTAAATAGAGCCCCTACATTACATAGACTTGGTATTCAAGCATTTGAACCTAAGTTGATTGAAGGTAAAGCAATTCGTCTTCACCCACTCGTAACCCCTGCGTTTAACGCGGACTTCGATGGTGACCAAATGGCGGTTCACTTACCTCTGTCACATGAAGCTCAAGCGGAAGCCAGACTGTTAATGTTAGCCTCAAATAACATCTTAAACCCTAAGGATGGGAAGCCTGTTGTTACCCCATCTCAAGATATGGTATTAGGAAACTATTATTTGACAATTGCCAGAAAAGGCGAACGAAACGAAGGACATTTTTACTCTTCTTATGAAGAAGCTTATATTGCCTATAAAAATGGTCTAATAGGGCTTCATACTATGATAACTTTAGATCCTACTACGTTAGATCATTATTTTACAGATGATCAAAAGACAAAGTATTTGGTGACTACATTAGGAAGAATTATCTTCAATGAAATTCTTCCACCTTCATTCCCTTATTTGAATGAACCAACTGAAGAAAACTTGATTAATCAAGCCAACGACATTTATTTTATTGAAAAAGGGAAAAATGTTTATGAAATAATTAAAACGTTACCTGAACTAGACTCGTTTGGTAAGGGGTTCTTAGCAAGAATTATTGCCGAAGTATTCAAACGTTTTGAAGTATCTGAAACCTCAAAAATGTTAGACAAACTTAAAGATTTAGGTTTTAAATATTCAACCATTTCTGGTATTACCGTATCGGCATCAGATATGAATGTTTACTCTGGTAAAGAAGAAAGAGTTAAACAAGCAGAAGAACATGTTGCGGAACTTCAAGAATACTTTGAAGACGGTGTCTTAACAAACGATGAAAGATATAAACTCGTTGTGGAAGAATGGAAAAATGCGCGTGATGACATTGAAAAAGGTGTCATGAAAGAATTCAATCATGATAACCACATTTTCATGATGTTTGATTCCGGTGCCCGTGGTTCTAAATCTAACTTCGCCCAAATGTTAGGGATGCGTGGTCTGATGTATAACCCAACCGGGGAAGTCATTGAAATTCCAGTTAAAGCAAACTTTAAAGAAGGTTTAACCGTATCAGAATTCTTTATTTCGACACACGGTGCTAGAAAAGGATCAACTGACACTGCCTTAAAGACGGCTGAATCAGGCTATCTAACAAGAAGATTGGTTGACGTTTCACAAGACTTAATCGTTGACATGGAAGACTGTGGTACGGATAGAGGTATCGTCGTAGATGCGACTTATGGTGATGATGGTAAACTAATTGTTCCCTTTATCGACCGTATTATTGGTCGTTATACCAATGAAGATGTTTATTCTAAAGAAACCGGCCAACTATTACTTAAACGTAATGAACTCATTACCAATGAAATTGCGGATGAGATTGTTCAAAGCGGAAACACACAACTTGAAATCAAGAGTGTCTTAACTTGTAATAGTGTTAACGGGGTATGTAAACACTGTTATGGTAGAAACCTTGCCACTAATAAATCAGTTGAAGTTGGTGAAGCTGTTGGGGTTGTTGCGGCTCAATCAATTGGTGAACCAGGAACGCAATTGACGATGCGTACCTTCCACACGGGTGGGGTTGCCTCAGCCAGCGATATTACCGCAGGTTTACCACGTATTCAAGAATTATTTGAAGCACGAAAACCTAAAGGTCAAGCAATTATTGCTGAAATCGGTGGTAAAGTTGACCGTATCGAATCACGTCAAACGGGTATTACGGTCACGATTAAGGAAAATTCACAAGGTGGCCAAGAATCGAAAGAAAGAAAGTATTTACTTGATCCAAATGCACAACTTCTCATCAAGAAAGGCGATGTTGTTGTTGCGGGTCAAAAACTTCACAAAGGTTCTATTCACCCTAAAGAATTATTAAGAGTTACTGGTGTCAATGCCGTTCAAAAATATATATTAGAAGAAGTTCAAAAAGTATACCGAGCGACTGGGGTTGCGATTAGTGATAAACACGTTGAAATCATTATCCACCAAATGCTTAAGAAAGTTCATATCATTTATGAGGGTGACACAGACTTGTTGCCAGGGGCTAAAATATCTATTCGTGAGTTTAAAGAAGCCAATGAGAAAGCATTTAAAGAACGTAAGCATCCAGCTGTTGGCCAACCTGAATTACTTGGTATTACAAGAGCCTCACTTCAAAGTGAATCGTTCTTGTCAGCTGCTTCATTCCAAGAAACCACAAGAGTCTTAACAGACGCAGCAATTCGTGGTAAGACAGATGAATTACACGGTTTGAAAGAAAACGTCATTATCGGTGGATTAATTCCTGCCGGTACAGGTATCTTAAAAGATAAAAAGTTTGAGTACGAACCAGCCATTCAATCTATTGATGAAGAATTAGAGTATTAAACGAATAAAAAGCGTCCCGATAAAGGACGCTTTATTATTCAATTAGATTATTATCAAAAAATACATTTCAAATTGTTGACAAATAAAAACAAAAAAGGTATAATTAAAACGCTGTCTTAATTGACACAACTTTAAAATCTGTTTTGAGCCTTAATAAGCCAAAACATATATTTAAGAAGACAAATGAAACACCGGGTTACGTGTCCGGTAGAAAGGAGAAATTATGCCTACAATAGCACAACTTGTTAGAAACGGTAGAACAGACAAGATTTACAAATCAAAAGCACCTTACCTAAGTGTGGGATACAACAGCCTTAAAAAGAAAGAAACTAATCTAAATAGTCCACAAAAACGTGGGGTTTGTGTGAGAGTATCTACCATGACACCTAAAAAACCGAACTCTGCTTTACGTAAGTATGCACGTGTTAGATTATCTAATGGTATTGAAGTCAACGCTTATATTCCAGGTGTTGGACACTCACTACAAGAACACAGTGTTGTTCTAGTTCGTGGTGGTCGTGTTAAAGACTTACCAGGGGTTAGATATCACATCGTTCGTGGTACATTAGATACATCTGGTGTAGCAAATAGAAAACAAGCTCGCTCCAAATATGGAGCAAAACGTCCAAAAGCAGTTAAAAAATAATAAAATCAATTAAGTATATCTGAAAGGAGGATATATATGCCAAGAAAAGGACATATCGCTAAGCGCGATGTATTACCTGATCCTATCTACAATTCAAAATTAGTAACTAGATTAATTAATACGATTATGTTAGACGGTAAAAAAGGTACAGCACAAACAATTTTATATAACGCATTTTCAAAAATAGAACAAGAAACAGGCAGAAATGCTGTTGAAGTGTTCAATGAAGCCATTACGAACATTACGCCAATCCTAGAAGTTAAATCAAGACGTATTGGTGGTCAAAACTATCAAGTACCAATTGAGGTGCGCCCTGAGAGAAAACAAACATTAGGTTTAAGATGGTTGGTTCAATATTCACGACTACGTCATGAAAAAACAATGGAAGAAAGATTAGCAAAAGAGATTTTAGATGCTTCAAACGGCACCGGCGCTGCTGTTAAGAAAAAAGAAGACACCCATAGAATGGCTGAAGCAAATAAAGCTTTCGCGCATTACAGGTGGTAATTTATGCCAAGAGAATATCCGATTAATAAAATAAGAAATATTGGGATTATGGCACATATTGACGCTGGTAAAACAACAACCACAGAAAGAATTTTATATCATACCCATAAAATCCATAAATTAGGAGAAACCCATGATGGCGCTTCTCAAATGGACTGGATGGAACAAGAACAAGAACGTGGGATTACAATTACCAGTGCAGCGACAACAGCTTATTGGAAAGGGTATAAATTAAATATTATTGATACCCCAGGTCACGTTGACTTTACAGTTGAAGTGTCAAGATCCTTAAGAGTATTAGATGGTGCCATCACTGTCTTAGATGCTCAAGCTGGTGTAGAACCTCAAACAGAAACGGTTTGGCGTCAAGCAACAGAGTATAAAGTCCCAAGAGTCATTCTTGTCAATAAGATGGATAAGATTGGGGCAGACTTTGAGTACGCAATAAAAACGATTAAACAACGTTTAGGGGTTAAAACTGCTGCAATCCAATACCCTATTGGAGCAGAAAGTCAATTTGCTGGAATTATCGATTTAGTTGAAATGAAAGCTTACCATTATGATGGTAATCCAGAAGAAGAATACACTGAAATTGATATCCCAACGAATTTGAAAGATATTGTTAAAGAAAAGCGTGTTGAATTAATTGAAGCGATTGCTGATTTTGATGAAGAACTGATGATTTCATACCTTGAAGGTGAAGAAATTACGGTTGATATGATTAAAAGAGCGATTCGTAAAGGGACACTAGATGTTGAATTTTTCCCAGTTATTTGCGGATCCGCATTTAAAAATAAAGGGATTAAGTTAGCGCTAGATGCAGTCATAGATTACTTACCTTCACCGATTGAAGTTCAAGATGTGGTAGGATTTAACAGTGATGAAGAAGAAATCGTGATTAAATCAGATGATGGTGAACCATTTACAGCTTTAGCTTTTAAAGTGATGACAGACCCTTTCGTTGGGAGACTTACTTTCTTTAGAGTTTATTCAGGAACCTTAAAAAATGGTTCTTATATTATGAATACCACTAAAGGAAAGAAAGAACGTCTTGGAAGACTGTTATTAATGCATGCGAACCACCGTGAAGAAACTGATCAAGTTTATGCCGGTGATATTGCCGCAGCAATTGGTTTAAAAGACACAACAACAGGTGATACACTTGCGGATGAAAAAACTGATGTGATTTTAGAATCAATGAAATTTCCAGAACCAGTTATTAGCGTTGCCATTGAACCAAAAACAAAGAATGACCAAGATAAAATGTCTACAGCATTGGTAAAACTTGCTGAAGAAGATCCAACATTCAAAACTTATACCGATAAAGAAACGGGACAAACCATCATCTCAGGGATGGGTGAATTACACCTTGATATTATTGTTGATCGTATGAAACGAGAATTTAAAGTTGAGGCCAATGTTGGTGCACCACAAGTTTCTTACCGTGAAACCATTACAAAAACTTCAGAAATTGAAGGTAAGTTCATTAGACAATCTGGTGGTAGAGGTCAATACGGTCATGTTTGGTTAAGATTTGAACCAAATCCTGGTAAAGGTTTTGAATTTGTAGATAAGATTGTCGGTGGGGTTGTTCCAAGAGAATACATTCCCGCTGTTCAAAAAGGTCTAGAAGATGCTTTACAAAATGGGATTATCGCTGGTTATCCAATTGTCGATCTCAAAGCCACTTTATTCGATGGATCATACCACGATGTGGACTCATCAGAAATGGCCTTTAAGATTGCCGCAAGTATGGCATTAAAGGGCACTAAAGATAAAGGCGGTCCTTCATTACTAGAACCTATCATGAAAGTTGAAATTGTTTCACCAGACGAATATATTGGTAACGTTATCGGCGATATTACCTCAAGAAGAGGTCGATTAGAATCGCAAGAAATAAGAAGTGGAAATGCGATTGGAATTAAAGCATTTGTTCCATTGTCAGAAATGTTTGGGTACGCAACAGCGTTAAGAAGTAATTCTCAAGGTCGGGCAACATTTGTTATGCAGTTTGACCATTATGAAGCTGCACCTAAATCAATTACTGAAGAAATAGTCAAGTCAAGAAATGCCTAAAGACTTGCAAAACCGATTATAATAAGATAAAATAGTGATTGGTAGATATAAACAATAATTTATAAATATAAAGGAGAAATATAGCATGGCTAAACAAAAATTCGAAAGAACTAAAACACACGTTAACGTTGGTACTATTGGTCACGTTGACCATGGTAAAACAACATTAACTGCTGCTATTACAACCGTACTTGCTAAACAAGGATTTGCTAAAGTTATGGATTATGCAGCAATTGATAAAGCACCAGAAGAAAAAGAAAGAGGTATTACCATTAATACTTCTCACGTAGAGTATGAAACTGCACACCGTCACTATGCTCACGTTGACTGCCCAGGTCACGCTGACTATGTTAAAAACATGATTACAGGTGCTGCTCAAATGGACGGCGGGATCTTAGTTGTTTCTGCTGCAGATGGTCCAATGCCACAAACAAGAGAACACATCTTACTTGCTAGACAAGTTGGAGTGCCTAAATTAGTTGTTTTCTTAAACAAATGCGACATGGTTGATGATGAAGAATTAATCGACTTAGTTGAAATGGAAGTAAGAGAACTATTAAGCGAATATGAATTCCCAGGTGATGATATTCCTGTGATTCGCGGTTCAGCTTTAAAAGCCCTTGAAGGCGATGAAAAATATCAAGAAGCAATTTTAGAATTAATGGCTGCAGTTGATGATTACATCGATGACCCAGTTAGAGAAACTGATAAACCATTCTTAATGCCAGTTGAAGACGTATTCACAATCACAGGTCGTGGTACAGTTGCGACAGGTAGAGTTGATCGTGGTACAGTTAAAGTAAATGATCCAGCTGAAATCATTGGTATTAGAGAAACTAAGAACACGGTAGTTACTGGTGTTGAAATGTTTAGAAAGATTCTTGATAGAGCAGAAGCTGGTGACAACATCGGTGCATTATTAAGAGGTGTTTCAAGAGACGAAATCGAACGTGGTCAAGTATTAGCTAAACCTGGTTCAGTTAAACCTCACCACAAATTTGAAGCACAAGTTTACGTATTAAGTAAAGAAGAAGGTGGAAGACACACTGCATTCTTCTCAAACTACCGTCCACAATTCTATTTCCGTACAACTGATATTACAGGTGTTATTACACTTCAAGAAGGTACAGAAATGGTTATGCCTGGCGATAATACAGTCATGATTGTTGAACTTATTCACCCAATCGCATTAGAAAATGGAACTAAATTCTCTATTCGTGAAGGTGGCCGTACCGTTGGTGCTGGTTCAGTAACTTCAATCATAGAATAAATTTAAGACTTAAAGACCATATCTCGTGATATGGTTTTTTTTCGCTCTAATGTGGTAAAATAGAGATGGTGATAAGATGATCGATACACATACACATATCAATACAGAATCACTTCTTAATGATATTGATAATATCGTTAAAAGAGCTGTCAAAAATAACGTACTTCATATGATTGCGGTAGGAATGAATAAAGAAGCGAATGAACAGGGTATTTTGTTAAGTGAGAAATATCCATGTATTTATGCTGCAATTGGATTACACCCCAGTGATGTTAATGATGAACAATTGGATGTTGAATTACTTCTACAACAAGCTAAACATAATAAAGTTGTCGCAATCGGTGAAATTGGAATTGATTTGTATTGGGCCAAAGACAACTTTAAGCTTCAAAAGGAAGTCTTTATTAAACAAATCGAATTGGCTTTAGCAGTTGATTTACCGGTAATCATTCACTCAAGAAACTCAGCAAGAGAGATATATGATATTGTCAAAAACTATCCTAGTTTAAGAGGCGTAATGCATTGTTATAGTGAACATACAGAACTGCTTGATAAATTTATAAATTTGGGTTTCTATATTGGAATCGGTGGTATCGTAACCTTTAAGAATTCTAAAGAAGTCTTAGAGATTGCGAAAAATACACCACTTGATAGATTATTGGTGGAAACAGATGCGCCTTATTTAGCGCCAGTACCATTTAGAGGTAAAATCAACGAACCCGCTTATACCGCTTATACATTAAGTAAACTGGCAGAGATCAGAGGATTAACTACCCGTGAAATGGACCGAATCACAACCGAGAACACAGTCCGCTTATTTACTAAAATGAACATTCAAAAACAAACTGTTTTATGATAAAATAGAAACAATCGAGGTGCCTTATGTTATTTAAAGGATTATTATTAAAAATTGAAACTGGACAAGTTTTATCTGAAAAACAAGAAAAGAGTTTAGCCTCTAAACTGATGTTAATACCATCGTTTGGAAGAACACTTGTTCAGTTACTTCTAGTATTAATTATCGTTATTATGGCGATAGTGGGTATATTAGGGGGTAAAGAACCATTATCAGAAATGGTTGCGTTTATTATCTCAGGGGTTGCCTTAGTGATATTTTTATATTTATTATTTTTTCCTAAACGGAGAAGAATTACTAAATATTTAGTAGCAGTAGATAGGTTCTATCAAACTAAGTTTGATGGCTTAGATAACTTCGATTTATACTATATTGGACAACATAAAAACCCCCATATGAAATCACTAAAAGCGGGTAAAATCTATGTGTTAATAGATGGGTATCAATTTTTGTTTGTCGATGATTACTTTAAAGATACGAAGTATAAGATGCCTAGTTATCTGTCTAATGGAAGACAAGATGTTTACCTAAGAGTGATTGATGCTCAAAAATCAGATGCCTCAAGATTGATAGTGACTTTAGATGAAATTGAATATTTCTATTTACCAGATAAAAATATCCCGCATCATAAATCCGTTAACAATCGAAAATATGAAACGTATTTCAAAAACTTTTTTGACCAAGATATTCATATGACGGATACTTGTTCGGTTATATTGAGACTTACATCTGGCGCCGTATTTAGATTAAGTTATGATATTTATGAAGGCTTTCAAAACGCAATGCCTTTAAAAGAAAGACAATGAAAAGTAAAATAGTACTAGATAAATTAATCCAAAAACAATATAAGATTGCCTTTGCAGAATCAATGACAGGTGGTAGAGTAGTTAGCCAGTTGATTCAACATCCTGGGGCTTCTGAAGTTGTCGAATTAGGTTTAGTAACGTACTCAAATAAAATGAAAGAAGAACTTTTAGAAGTGACCCCCCATATTATTAAGTTACATGGTGTTGTCAGTAATGCGGTTAGTATGATTATGGCGGAAAATGTCGCTTTGAAGGGTTATGCCAGTATTGGGGTTGGAATTACAGGTAGTGCTGGACCGACCGCTGAAGAAGGTAGCCAGGTAGGCGAAGTCTGGGTTTGTATCTATAAAGGTGGCAAGCATAACAGTTATCATTTTCAATTTGGGAACCTAGAAAGATCAGTTATTATCGAGAAAACTTGTGAAGCTGTATATAGTCTTTTGGACAAACTTATTTAATCAGTTTCATTAAGCAATATTTTAATTGTATAATTTATACCTTTATGATATAATAATCAAGCGTGGTTTTATAACCATCCTTGTCATAACTTAGATTATGACCAATAGACCAAAAGGAGGAAACAAGATGAAGAATTACGAAATTATGTATATCATCAAACCAGATCTTGAAACAGAAGAAACCAAACAAGTGATTGAAAATCTAACAAAGGTATTTACCGATTTACAAGCACAAGTTAAGGAACACAAAGAGATTGGATTGAAAGATCTTGCATATGAGATTGACCACTTCAAAAAAGGCTACTATGTTTGGCAATTAGTTAGTGCTAGCCCTGAAGCAGTTAAAGAATTTAACCGTGTCGTAAGAATTACAGAAGAAGTTATTCGCTTTATAGTTATTAAAGAAGGCGAGTAAGGAGAATTTATGAACAGAGTAGTATTAGTAGGTCGTATCACCAAAGACCCAGAACTAAAATACACACAAAGTAATGTCCCTTTTGTCAATTTTTCGATTGCTGTTAACAGAACATTCGTGAATAACCAAGGGGAAAGAGAAGCTGACTTTATCAACTGTGTTGTTTGGAGAGCTCAAGCAGAAAACCTTGCTAAGTTTATTAGCAAAGGCGGTTTAATTGGTGTTGATGGTCGTTTACAAACTAGAACATATCAAACTCAAACTGGAGAAAACAGATATATTACAGAAGTTGTATGCGATTCAGTTCAATTCATAGAAGCCAAATCAAACAATAATAATCCAAGTCATGAAGTTCCAGCTGATGATGATCCATTTTTAGACAGTGCAATCGATATTGCCTCTGAAGATGATCTACCATTTTAAAGAAAGGACTAATTATGCAACAAAGAAGATTTAATAGACGCAAAAAAGTATGTTATTTTACTCAAAATAAAGTTACTCACATCGATTTTAAAGATGTTGATTTGTTAAGAAGATTTATTTCAGATAGAGGTAAAATCTTACCAAGACGAGTAACGGGTACATCAAGTAAATGGCAACGTCCACTTGCGATAGCTATTAAGCGCGCAAGACATATGGCGCTTCTACCATACGTTAAAGAATAAAGACTTATTATAAGTCTTTTTTTTCACTATAATAATAGTTATAAACATGTTATAATTTAAGAAAGTAGGTGGACAATGAAAAGGTTTTTTACACTAGCGATTTCGTTAATTGTACTTGTTATGGTAGTCATATACGGCGTAATGAACAACTATTTCTCATCTGTCGCAGATGCATTTTATTATATTGTATTGGTCGTTTCAGGTGTAGTAACTGTAATGATTCTATTCTTAGCAATTAACCATCAAAGATCAATTAAAATTAAATCATTAGAAAACAGATTGACCGCTTGGAGCAGTCTTTCTTATCATGTTAATAAAATAGGTGATGAATCTTTTAATGAACTTCCTATTGGGATTATTTTATATGAAAGTGATGATTATACCGTTAAATGGCATAATCCTTTTAGTTCTAAAATATTTGATAATCAAAAAATTGAGAATAAAGCACTATTTGAACTTCATCCAAGTTTTGTTGACTTAATCAGCAGCAATGACACAAATATGACACTTCAAATTGGATCCAATAAATTTGATGCCATCAACAATAAACAAAATCAAGTATTATATCTATTTGACGTGACTGAAAGAGAAAATATTAAAGAAAAATATATTAGTAGATCAAGCGCATTGGGATTACTCTATTTAGACAACTTTGAAGAAGCGCTTCAAAGTTTTGATGTTTATGAAAAAAGTAATATACGAGGAGAGTATTTAGGTTTAATTAGTGACTGGGTAAGTAATCATAAAGGTTACTTAAAACTATATACTGAAGATCGTATGGTAATAGGGTTTTATTATGAAGAATTACAAAGAATTATCCAAGAAAAATTTGATATATTAAATAAAATTAGAGAAGTTTCAGATAAACATCGAATTCGTGTCACGGCATCGATTGGGATTGCGAGTTGGGAAGTAAGTTACGAAGAATTAGGAATATTAGCTCAAAACGCAATTGAACTCGCGGAAAAACGCGGTGGTGACCAAGCAGTTGTTAATATTCAAGGTGAAAAGATTGCTTACTTTGGTGGTAAAACCAACGCTTCGGAAAAAAGTAGTCGTGTTCAAGTTAGAGTTCAAACCCAAGCCTTTAAGGATTTGGTTGAAGCCTCAAAAAATGTTTTGACAATCGCTCATAAGCAATCTGATATTGACGCTTTTGGTGCAATGATTGGGGTTTATAGAATGGCGATGGCATCAAAAGTACCATGTAAAATTATTTGTGATGATAATCAAATTGATGATACGGTCAAAAAAGTTTTCCTTGACTTGAAAAATGAGTCAAAGGAGATATTTAAAAATATTATTGACACCAAAGAAGCTTTGAGATTAATTAGTGATGAAACATTATTGGTTGTTGTTGATACCCAATCACCATCGATTATTTCTTCACCAACTGTATTAGAGGCTGCTAAGAAGATTGCTATCATTGACCATCATCGACATGGTGAAAATACATTTGAAGGAGACTTTGTTTATATTGAACCTTATGCCTCTAGTAGCGTTGAGTTAATTGCTGAAATGATGGAATTCTATCCATATGAAGTAGAATTAGAGCCAATTGAAGCCTCAATTATGTATGGGGGAATTTTAGTGGATACCAATGAATTTACTTATCGAACAGGGACTCGAACATTTGGAGCAGCCGCTTATTTAAAAGAACAACAGGCATCTTCGGTTAAAGTTAAAGAATGGTTGAGACTAGACAAAGAAAGAACATTATTAATTAACAATTTATTAAACAAAGTCGAATCACCAATTATTGGATTTGGTATCGTAAAAGATGATTCAGGTGATATTCAAGATAGAGTCTTGTTAGCTCAAGTAAGTGAAAGAATCTTGGATATTGATGGAATTAAAGCTGGATTTACTATGGCTAGAGTTGCGGAAAACATAATCGGTGTTAGTTCAAGAAGTTATGATGATGTAAACGTTCAAATCATTATGGAAGAAATGAATGGTGGCGGACATTTAAATAGTGCCGCAACCCAATTAGAAAACAAAACCGTTGATGAGGTTTATGATCAACTTAAAAGTATCTTAATCAGAGAATCAGATGAAGGTGGTGAACCTATGAAAATTATTTTATTAGAAGATGTTAAGTCAAAAGGTAGCAAAGATGATATTATTTCGGTTCCAAATGGTTATGGTCAATATCTACTATCCAATAATAAGGCGATATTAGCAACTCCAGAAGCTATTAAGAAATTAGAAGATGAGAAAGCAGCTAAAATTGAACAAGAAAAACAACATATCCAATTAATGAAAAAACTTAAAGACGAAATTGAATCTAAGAGTGTGACCATTTTTATTAATATTGGACATGATGGGAAACTATTTGGCAGCGTCACAACCAAGCAAATTGCTGAAGCATTTGCTGAACAAAACGGAATTGAATTTGATAAGAAAAAAGTTGAATTAACCAGCGAAATCAATTCAATCGGAATTTATACAGCAACAGTTTCGTTATCAAAAGATATTAAAGCGCAATTCGAAATTAACGTATTAGAAAAATAGGAGGGTTCTATGGCTGAAACTAGAGTCATGCCCCACAATATTGATGCTGAAAAATCAGTTTTAGGGGCTATATTTGTCGATCCTACTTGTTTGGCAAGTGTTGCGGATAAGTTAACGGTTGAGGATTTTTATGAAACAAAAAACAAAAATATCTATCGAGCATTTTTAAACCTATTAGAAAGTGATTCTAAAATAGATTATACGACTGTATCAACAGAATTAGCCAGTTTAAAAGTAATGAGTCAAGTCGGTGTAGATTATTTAGTTGAAGTAACTGACTACCTACCAACAATATCTAACTTAGATTCCTATATCGAACTGGTTAGAGATGAATCTTTAAAACGTTCCATGATTCAAGTTAGTAGTGAAATATATGCTAAAGGATTTGATCCTGCAATCACCGCATCTGATTATGTCGATGATGCGGAAGAAGCTATTTTTACACTGATTAGAAAAAGACGTGCCGGCGAATTTTTAACTTTAGGCGAAGTTCTAAAAGAAGTTAGAAACAAAGCGGAAGTAAAACGATCCGACAGTACCGTTACGGGTATTGATACTGGATTTGCGAAACTTAATTATGCGACTGCTGGTTTCCAACCAGAAGAACTTATTATCTTAGCCGCAAGACCATCAGTTGGGAAGAGCGCACTCGCAATGAATTTAGCCTTACAAATTGCTAAATTTAACAAACAAGGTAAAGCTGGGGTTGCCATATTTTCATTAGAAATGTCTAATGAACAGTTAGTTAGTAGAATGCTGTCCTGTGAAAGCTTAGTTTCCAATCGAAGAATAAAAACGGGTAACTTGACTTCGAATGAATGGGACGACATTAACGCGGCAACCAACTCACTAAACCAACTTAGAATATTTTTTGATGATTCATCCGATGTTAAAGTAAAAGATATTCGCGCGAAGTGTCGTAAATTAAGACAAGAAGGCAGATTGGATTTTGTTATTATTGACTATCTACAGTTAATTAATGAATCCTCAAATCGTGGTAATCGTCAAGAAGGGGTTGCGGAAATCTCAAGATCATTAAAACAAATGGCAAGAGAACTTAAAATCCCAGTCCTTGCGTTATCTCAGTTATCAAGAGATTTGGAAAAGCGAGAAGATAAAACACCAGTACTTGCTGACTTAAGAGAATCTGGTTCAATTGAACAAGATGCGGACATTGTATTATTTATGTATGCACCAAGAGATGAAACAAACACTTTAATTGGTGAAGATATTATTGAGGTAAAAATTGCGAAAAATAGGCAAGGTTCACTGGGAGACTTTAGATTGAAGTTCAACAAGGATCAATCAAAATTTTATGCAATTACAGATAGAGAAGAATAAAAAAGGTAGGCGGGAAGCCTACCTTTTAAACTTTTTTAATTATTTAATTAACTCAGATAACATCCAAATGTGTTTTTGGAATGTGGCACGAGTTGAAGTTAATAAATCAACCGTTACATCATCATCAGCAGCTTCAGCAGCTGGAATTGCATGACCAAATTCATCATTTAATAACTTGTAATCATGGATTAAAGATTCAATCATTTCTTTATTGGTTTCTTTTCCTGAAGCTTCTTTAATAGTAGCCAATTCTAAAGCTTCTTTAAGGGTTGCAACTGGTTTTTCTCCAATCATAAGAATTCTTTCTGCGACTTCATCATAAATTTCTGTTACTTCATCGTATAATTCTTCAAATTTTTCATGTAATTGAAAGAAATTTTGTCCTTTAACAAACCAATGAAAGTTGTGTAATTTAACGTATAACACACTTAGGTTTGCAACTTGTTGATTTAATTGTTTTGTTACTGTCATAATATATTCCTCCTCTTTCTTGTTGATTATATTATAGCACTATTTAGAATTTACCTCAAGTTTTATGATTTAAAATTCCTCTAGTGAGAACATGTGGAAATAATAACATTATTGTGATAAAATAACTTAGTCCTAGGAGAGATACTATGTTTGATAGATTAGAATTAATGGAAAAAAGATATAAAGAAATTAATAATTCATTGATGGATTCCAAAGTTGTTTCTAATGTAAAGGAAATGACTAAATTAATGAAAGAACAAAAGGGACTTGAGAGAGTCGTTATTAAATATCGAGATTATATAGATAAAGAAAGTCAATTAAAAGAGTTGAAAGTATTATTACATGATGATGACGAAGAAATTTCATCAATGGCTGAATTGGAAAGTGAATCTCTCCAAGAAGCAATGGAAAAACTAGAGGAAGAATTAAAAATTTTATTGTTACCAAAAGATCCAAATGATGAAAAGAACGTTATTGTTGAGATTAAAGGTGCAGCTGGTGGAGATGAAGGAAATATTTTTGCCGGTGACCTATTTAGAATGTACTCTAAATTTGCTGAATCGCAAGGCTGGAAGATCGAAGTTTTAAGTGCGACTGAAGGCGCAATGGGCGGATTTACATCGATTGAATTCCTGATTAGTGGAGATCATGTTTATTCAATGTTGAAATATGAAGCAGGTGTTCATCGAGTACAAAGAGTTCCTGAAACAGAATCACAAGGTAGAATTCATACTTCAACTGCAACGGTAATTGTGATGCCTGAAGCTGAAGAAGTTGAAATTAACATTTCATGGAATGATATTCGTTTTGATACCTTTAACTCAAGTGGACCAGGCGGACAATCGGTTAATACCACTTATTCTGCAGTAAGGTTGACACATATTCCAACCGGAATAGCTGTTGCCAGTCAAGAAGGTAAGAGCCAACACGAAAATAAAGATAAAGCTTATCGCTTACTTGTCACAAGAATTTATGACCAGTATCTTCAAGAACAAGCTGAAAAAGAAGGCGAAGCTAGATTATCAATGGTAGGAAAAGGTTCAAGAAGTGAAAAGATAAGGACGTATAATTATCCTCAAAATAGAGTATCTGATCACAGAATTAATCTAACGGTTCAAAGACTAGATGCAATCATGGAAGGTAAACTGGAATTAATTTTAGAACCTCTACAAAACGAAATTCAAAAACGAAAACTAGAAGCTGGAGAAGCTTATGACCTATAAAGCTTTACTAAAACAAGCAGAAAAAGACATCGATAAAGAAAATTTAGAAAAAGATGTCGCCAAATTTTTGATTATGCACTATGCAGATATTAGCGTTCAAGAATTGTATTTAAGATTAGTTCAAGAAGTCGATGTTGATTTAATCGAACAGTTTAATCAAGGATTGGGGTTATATATTAATGAAAAGCAACCGCTTCAATACATAACAGGTAAACAAGCTTTTTACGGACATGAGTTTTATGTTAATGAAGATGTACTGATTCCAAGGTGGGAAACTGAGGAATTGGTTGAAAGATTAATTATTTACATTGATATCACGTTTTCGGATAAAAAACTAGATATTTTAGATATTGGTACCGGTTCAGGATGTATTGCGGTAACTTTGGCTAAAGAAACATCTAATTCGAATGTTGTCGCAACAGATATTAGTGAAAAAGCATTAAAGATTGCACAAAAAAATAATGAAAAACTAGAAACCAATGTTAAATTTTTGGTGGGTGACTTATTTGAACCTGTTAAAAATATGAGCTTTGATCTTATTGTCTCTAATCCACCCTATATCCCAAATGGTGAAGCCATTGGGCCAACTGTCATTCACGAACCAGAGGTTGCTTTGTATGGTGGAAATAAAGGATTGGATTTTTACGAAAGAATTATTAGAGAAAGTAAAAACTATATTAATCCTCATGGTTTGATTGCTTTTGAACATGCTAATAATACAAAAGCTGAATTAGCTGAACTCGCGCTTAAGTATTATCCGAATGCTAAAGTGACACAATTTCAAGATTTAAGTAAAAGAGATAGATTTACATTTATTGAGGTAGGTGAACTATAATGTTTGAATATGGCTATGAAGAAGGTTTCTTAACGGATGGATCAGTCGTGATTTTTCCAACCGATACCGTTTGGGGATTAGCGTGCCGATTATATGATAATGCTGCTATAGAACGTATTTATGCATTAAAAGAAAGATCTGCCACAAAACACTTGGCAGTTTTATGCGATAACCTTGTATCAGTTAATGATATTGCGGTTATCGATGAAAGAGTACGTAAACTCGCTTATGCTTTCTGGCCTGGTGCATTAACATTGATTTTGAATTCTACTAAGTCACATTTTGAGAAAACTGGTAATAAAACGATAGGGATTAGAATTCCAAATCATGAGGCTGCATTATGGTTAATAAAAAAGAACGGACCGCTTTTAACAACATCCGTTAATAAGAGTGGTTCAGCACCGATGATGGATTTAAAAGAGATTATTAAGGCGTTTGGAGATAAAGTAGATTATATTTATGAAGAATATAATGCCTATTATTTAAATGTATCATCAACAACCATCGATTTAACCAATGATAACATCGAGTATCTTAGGATAGGTTCGATATCAAAAGAAGCTATTGAAGAGGTCTTAGAAAAGGACATTGAAGAGATATAAACACACGTTTGTTTTTTTTTCTTGATTTAAGATAAAAAAATATTCAGGTTAATAATTATGTGTTATAATAGAACGGTTTTTAGGAAGTGAATATATGGAAATTAGAAATGTTGCGATAGTCGCACACGTTGATCATGGCAAAACCACCTTGGTTGACGAACTATTAAAAGAATCAGAAAAAAAGGATGCCCATGAAGTAATTGCTGAAAGAGTGATGGATTCAGGGGACCTAGAAAGAGAACGCGGGATTACGATTCTTGCCAAAAATACGGCAATTGAATATAAAAACGTAAAGATTAATATTTTAGATACGCCAGGTCATGCTGACTTTGGTGGTGAAGTTGAAAGAATTATGAAAATGGTTGATGCGGTTTGTTTGGTCGTTGATGCGTTCGAAGGTGTTATGCCTCAAACTAAATTTGTTTTAAACAAAGCGCTTCAAGAAGGTTTAAAACCGATTGTTGTTATTAATAAGATTGATAGAACATTCTCAAGACCAAAAGAAGTACTTGATGAAGTTTATGAACTATTTATGGACTTAGGGGCAACCGAAGATCAATTAGACTTTCCGATTTTGTATGCTTCAGGTATTCAAGGTAAAGCATCTTATACAGCAGATTTATCTAAAACGACTAACATGGTACCTTTATTGGATACCATTATTAAGCATGTTAAACGTCCTGATGGTGATCCAAATGGGAAATTTCAGTTTCAACCAGCCTTGTTTGACTATAATGAATACGTCGGTAGAATTGGAATTGGCAAGATCGCAAGAGGAAAAGTCTCTCAAAACCAAACTGTCTCAGTCATTCGGTTAGATGGAAAAATCGAACAATTTAGAATTCAAAAGTTATTAGGTTTCATGGGTTTAGAAAGAATCGAAATTAAAGAAGCTTATGCCGGAGATATTGTCGCAATCGCAGGATTAAGTGATATTAACATTGGTGAAACAATTTGTGAAGTTGGATTTGAAGAACCACTTGAAAGATTACATATTGAAAAACCAACCGTTCAGATGACATTTTCAACCAATTCTTCACCATTAGTTGGTCAAGAAGGTAAACTACTCACCGCTTCAAAAATTGAAGAAAGACTTTATAAAGAAACTCAAAAAGATGTATCCTTATTGGTTAGTAGATCAACTGAAAGTGAATCATGGATTGTGTCTGGTAGAGGGGAACTCCATTTATCTATCTTGGTTGAAACAATGCGAAGAGAAGGGTTCGAATTCACTATTTCAAGACCGAAAGTTATCTTTAAAACGGTTCATGATCAACTTTTAGAACCTTATGAATATGTTACTGTAGATTGTCCAAATGAAGTTGTCGGAAACGTGATTGAACTATTTGGTTCAAGAAAAGGAATCCTAATCGAAATGAATCCCCATCTTAATCAAGCAAGGCTGATCTATCACATGCCTTCAAGAGGTATTATTGGTTTATTAACGCAGTTTTTAACCCAAACTCAAGGGTATGGCGTCTTATCGCATACATTCTTAGATTATAGACCGGTAACAGATACGGCTCCTGTTGAAAGAACAACCGGTGCTTTAGTATCAATCAGTGAGGGTTTAACGACTGCTTATGCAATCGGTAAACTTGAAAGTAGAGGCGTCCTATTTGTAGAACCAAGAACGCAAGTTTATGAAGGGATGATTGTTGGTGAAGCCTCAAAAGAAACCGATTTAGCAGTGAATATCGTTCAAGGCAAACAACTTACCAATATGAGAAGCAGTTCTAAAGATTCTACGGTTGTTTTAAGAAGACCACGAGAAATGGGACTAGAAGCCTGTATGGCGTTCATTAATGAAGATGAACTTATTGAAATAACCCCCAAATCGATTCGTTTGAGAAAACGTATTTTACAAACTAATGAAAGAAAAAAATATGATAAAAAATCCTAATTAGGGATTTTCTATCTTTTTTTTACATTATAGTGCCTTAAATTATGGTATACTTTAAAAAAGGAAGTGAGACTATGATAGTAATAGCGGCTGATCATGCAGGTTATGAATTAAAAGAAGGTTTAAAAGCTTATTTTGATAAGAATAATATGACCTATAAAGACTTAGGAACACACAGTTTAGAATCGGTTGATTACCCGGATTATGGATTTAAAATAGGTAAAGCGATTCAATCTGGTGACTATGAATTTGGGATTGCTATTTGTGGTACGGGTATCGGTATATCTATTGCCGCAAATAAAGTATCTGGGGCAAGAGCGGCACTTGTTTATGACGACAATACAGCTGTTTTAGCGCGTCAACATAATAATGCTAATATTATTGCCTTAGGTGGAAGAACGACGAAACTTGATGATGCGATTCGTTATGTTAATTTATTTAAAAATACTGATTTTGAAATAAGACATCAACAGAGAATAAACAAATTAAATAATTATGAGGGAAAGTGATGAGTAAAGTAACCATTTTAAAACACCCATTGATTGATCACAAATTAGCTATTATCAGAGATAAAAAAACGGGGTCAAAAGATTTTAGAGAAACAGTCAGTGAAATTGGGATGTTAATCACTTATGAAATTTCAAGAGACTTTAAGACAGTTGAAGTTGAGGTTGATACCCCAATAGCTAAAACAACTTGCCGGATGCTTGAAAAACCAGTCGTCATTGTCCCAATTTTAAGAGCTGGGTTAGGGATGGTTAATGGAATTCATAATATTATTCCCCAGGCTAAGATTGGTCATATCGGAATATATCGTGATGAAGAAACCCTTCAACCCCATGAGTATTTTGCGAAATTCCCTAAAGATATAAAAGAATCAACGGTTTTACTCGTTGATCCTATGTTGGCAACAGGTGGTTCGGCTGAGGCATCTATTACAATGCTCAAAAAACGTGGTGTTACGGATATTCGGTTTGTCGGAATTGTCGGGTGTCCTGAAGGGATTCAAAAGCTTCAAGAAGCACATCCGGATGTGGATATTTATTTAGCAGCCTTAGATGAAAAACTGAATAAGAATAGTTATATTGTCCCGGGGTTAGGTGACGCAGGGGACAGACTTTTTGGAACAAAATAATGGCTTCTTACTTTTATTTTGGGGGTCTATTGATTGGGTTTATGTGGACTTTTCAAACCTTGAGAGCCTCACAACTGGATAAGTTTTTTAAACAAAGTCAAATTTGGCAAATAAGAAGTGCTTATACGATCTTATCATTACTAGGGGGTCATGTTATCGGTGCTATCTTTAAAGAGATATATCTAATGTTTCAAGGGGTTCTTTAACTACTATTTCTCCTATTTTGTTGATAATTAATTTATTATTGAACTGATTAATTAACGCATCAAGTGTTAAATCAGTAAAATACAATTCAATTAAAACATGTTCACCATAAAGGGTAGAAATAATATGTGCTCTGTCTTTTAGATAATATTGAACGGATTCATATAAGGAATAATCCGTTTGGATTTGATAAATTACTTTTAAGGCTTTGGTATAGACCGAAGCTTTTTTTATTGCTTCAAGGGCGCTATTTTTATAGGCTCTAATCAACCCGCCTTTACCTAGTTTAATTCCGCCAAAATACCTTGTTACAACACAAAGGACATTATCTAAATCGTTAGCCTTTAAAGCTTCTAAAATCGGCATTCCTGCCGTTCTAGAAGGTTCTCCGTCATCACTCATCTTTTGAATCATTTGATTATCTAAAATATAAGCATAACAATTATGCGTCGCATTATAGTGTGTTTTTCTTATTTGAGATAAAGTTTCATTGGCTTCATCTAAATTTGCAATAGGGATTAAATTTGTAATAAAACGAGATTTATCAATAATGATTTCATTTTCAATCTTATTAGCTATATATTTCATAGTCTCACCGAAATAATTGTAACACACAAAGTCATTAAATAAATGAAACGGGTCTTTTATTTTTCTAAGTTTTAAAGAAAATAACCCCGTAAAAAAATCATATTCCATCGCGACATTATGGTATAATAATAAAAGGTGATATTAATGGAAACAATTAGAAATGGACGCTTTGTAATAGAAAAATTAAAATCAAATGGTCATGAAGCCTATTATGTCGGTGGTTGTGTACGGGATCACCTTCTAGGATTAGAAATACGTGACATCGATATAACCACTTCAGCCAAACCTTTTGAAGTGTTAAAACTATTTAAAAGTGAACCAACCGGATTAAAATATGGCACCATAACGGTGCTTCATGAAAAAGTAAATATTGAAGTAACGACCTATCGAGTCGACGGCACCTATGAAGATTTTAGAAAACCAACTGAGGTCACGCTAACCGATTCAAAAGAAGAAGACGTCAAAAGAAGAGACTTTACCATTAATGGTTTATTAATGGATGAAAACTATGAAATTACCGATTATGTTGGTGGTCAAGAAGACTTACAAAACCACATTATTAGAGCGATTGGTAATCCAGTTGAACGCTTCAATGAAGATGCCTTAAGACTATTAAGAGCGGTTTACTTTCAAACTAAACTAGGTTTTCAAATTGATAAAGACACGAGAGACGCTATGAAAGAAAACGCCCATTTAATCACGCATTTACCCAATGAAAGAGTCTTAAATGAGACATTAAAAATACTCTCTGGTGACTATCAATTAATGGGGCTTAAAACGATAGAAACTACCGGTTTATCAAAGTATTTACCGGGCTTAGAAAAAGGGATTAACTTTATCAATGAAAACTTAAAAGATAGAATCTTTATCGACAGTTTCTTTGTCTTATGTTTTAGTCTACATGGCAGTGTCCCAAATGATTGGAAGTTTTCTAATGTACATCGAAACAAGTATCAAAAATCAGTTGAATTGGTTCTAAAGAATTCAGAAATTGATGCCCTGATTTTATATAATTACGGGTTAGAAATATCACTTTTAGCGAATAAAATATTGTTTATTTTAGGTAAACAAAAAAACCAAAAGAATCAAATTAAAACTTTATTTGAAGCATTACCTATTAATAGCGTCACAGATTTAAAAGTTAAAGGGTCTGATATACTTTCATTAACAGAGAAGAAACAAGGCGCATGGCTCTCTAAGCTATTAGATGAACTTGTGACAAAGGTTCTTAAAAAAGAATTAGTTAACAAGCATGAGGATTTAATGAATTATTGTCGAGGTATCTTAAATGAAAAATGATTTTTTCTCTTACCTGGACGGGTTTAATTTAATTAGTGTGATTGTGCCAAAACAAATTGATAAACCAAATAAAACGTTTCAATTGGATGCGGAAAATGAATCCATTCCTTTGATTATAAAAGAAGTTGTTTCTCTGGGGAGAGAGACCAAATATATCTGTGAGTTTAATGAAACGATTGAACTAAATCAAGCTTACATTCTCAAAGATGAAGAGGATAACCAATCATTCTTAAGGATGGGGAAGATAGTTCGGACAGATCTGTTTGACATGATGTTTGAGTATGATGATCTCGATTTGGGGGTCACCTATCAAGAAGAAGAAACCATCTTTAAAATTTGGAGTCCTGTCGCAAAAGAAATTGAACTTGAACTGATTAGAACGAATGGTTCTAGACAATTTATGGACCTTTTGTATGAAACTTCTGGACTTTGGCAACTCACAGTTAAGGATAACCTAGATGGGTGTAAATACCGCTATCGTGTTAGAGTCAATGAACGCTTTAAAACGATTAGAGATCCTTACGGGATTGCCTCTACCGCAAACGGTCAATATAACTACGTAGTTAATCCTGCCAAATTCAGAAAATTTAAACATCCAAAACCAGCGTTTTCTGGTAAAAAAGTAGACTCTATCATTTATGAAGCGAGTATTCGTGATTTAACCAGTTCGAAAACTTCAAAATCAATTCATAAAGGGATGTTTAAAGGTTTAACCGAAGATATTAAAGGCCAAGGTTTAGATTATATTATGAGTCTAGGGGTCACACACCTACAATTGTTACCAATTTATGATTTCGAAGGTGTTGACGAACTTAACCCCAAAGAATCTTATAATTGGGGGTATAACCCGAGTCAATTTAATGTGGTGGAAGGTTCATTTACACAGGACCCTAATGATCCCTATCAAAGAATAAATGAATTGATTGAACTGATTGATTTAGCGCATTCTAAAGGGTTAAGAGTCAATATGGACGTCGTTTACAACCATGTCTTCAACATGAATACATTTCCTTATGAGTCGTTAGTGCCAGGTTATTTTTTTAGATTTGATAAAAACGGAATCAGAACCGATTCAAGTGGCTGTGGAAATGATGTTGCCAGTGAAAGAATCATGGTTCATCATTTCATTATTCAATCGATTAAGTATTGGATGCGAACATTTAATATAAGTGGATTTAGATTTGATTTAATGGGGTTATTAGACCTTGAGACAATGACGAAAATTGAAATTGAAGCGAAACAAATAGATCCAGATGTGATGATTTATGGCGAAGGTTGGAATATGGAATCTTATCTACCAGAAAACCTAAAAAGTCATATGGATAATGCGAAATATATGCCTAATATTGCCTTCTTTAATGATAAATTTAGAGAGACCATTAAAGGTGGGACGTTTTCTAGTACGATTGGTTACGCATTGGGCGCTAAGGTTAGCCGAAGTGACTTATATTATTTATTTACAGGAAGTAGTGTTGATTTTTATAAGTTCATTAATCCAAACCAATCGCTAAACTATGTTGAGTGTCATGACAATCATACATTTCATGACCGCGCTAGAATACTAAGAAAAGATTTAAATGATGAACAAATTAAAGATTATGCGGCTTTATCATTAGCCTATGTTGTGTTAAGTCAGGGGATTCCTTTTATTCATGCTGGTGAGGAGTTTTTAAGATCAAAACAAGGGATCGAAAATTCTTATAAATCTCCAGACGCAATTAATGAAATTAACTGGGATTTAAAAGAAAAACATGCCGATTTAGTTCAAACTTTAAGAGATCTTATTGACATTAGAAAAACGTATCGCGTATTTAGATTAGATAGCAACTCTAAAATTAAAAAACAAATTCGAATTTCTGATGAAGCCCCACAAAATAAGACGATCCAATTTGTATTAAATAACTTAAACCAACACATTAGCATTTATTTTAAAAATGATTATGAAAAAGAATTACTAACGCCAGGTAAACAGTTTAAATTAATGTTTGATGGGGTTAAAAAAAATAATAATGGATTTGAGTATCTGGCGAGTAAACCAGGTGCTTATATCTTTATAGAGGAGTGAAAAAAATGTTTATTGAAGGAAAAATTGATAATTTAAACATTGGCGAAGATTATTTTAACTGTAATATCGTTTCTAGTAAGAATGAACGGTTAAACATCAAACTTACCAAGGAACAAGCTAACGACATTAAAGTGGATAAAGTGTATCATTTTGAATTTGAACAAGTGGTTCATAATGATAAAATTCAAAATCATTTATTGAATTATCAAGAGCTATTTGATTATGTTACGGACCCTGTGGAACTAAAAGAAAAGTTGTCCGAATACTATGAGTTTTCACCGGTATCGACAACAGAAATTAAACTAGCAATCGAATCTTATTTAAGTCAAATTACGAATCAAGTTTTATTAGAAGTTACCACTAACCTTTATAAAACTTATGAAAAAGGATTCTATACTTATCCAGCCGCGGTTAAGTTTCATCATGCCTATATTGGTGGTTTAGCTTATCACACGAAGACAATGTTAGATTTGGCGACCAAGTTTATTGAGGTTTACCCGTTTATTAATCAAGACTTAGTCTATAGCGCCATTATTTTACATGATTTGTGTAAAGTCAAAGAACTTTCAGGCTTTGAAGGTGGCGAATATACAACTGAAGGGCAACTGGTTGGTCACCTTGTGATGATAAGTCAAAAAGTTGTCATAGAGGCAACTAAATTAGGTTATCAAGATAAAGAAGAAGTCTTGATGTTAAATCATATTTTATTAGCCCACCACGGCCTACCCAATTTTGGTGCAGCAAAAAGACCACAAACCGCTGAGGCGTTATTGGTATGGTATGTTGATACAATTGATTCTAAGTTCACAGTCTTAGGCGAAATATTAGATAGTACAGAACCAGGCACATTTACCGCTCCAATCGGTGTTATTGATAAAACAAAGATGTACAAACATAATATAAAATAGTTAATATTAATTAAAGAGCACACCAATCGGTGTGCCTTTTTATTGAGGTAAAAAAAAACAACCTATTGCTAGGTTGTTAAATTATTAATCAAAGATTGTGAACCAGTCTCCATAAATCTCCATGAATAAATCATTGGTTCTATCATAACTTAAGAATTGGTTTTCATTAATTACAAGCAATTGAGTTACGCGTGCTTCATTTAATGGGTTACTATAAGTAACATTCAAATCTTTTAAGTAGTTTGATAAGATATGAAGTTTAGTGTAGTTGTTTTCATATTTAGTCTTAACTGGGGTAAAGTAAGCGCTGATTGCGTCTTTAACCGCGGTAGGAAGACTTGTTACACCATACTCAGTGTTAATTTCATTTAAGTAAATACGGATTTGGTTTGCGGAAATATGATCGGTTTCACTATAAGCGTTATAGTAGGTTGTTGTACCATCTTTGTCTTTAATAGCGATATTTTCATAGATTTTCTTCTCATCACCAGAGGAAGCATAAGTGTCATCTTCAAAAGTAAATTTAGCTGACTTAGCAACTGCTCCACCTGTCGCAAGAATCAAATGCCAACCAAAGTCTGTTTCTAATACGTTAGAATAAGTAACTGGTTTTGAATCAAGTACTTGTGAAGGGAACTTGTTATCGATATCATAATAATCTTCTTTAAGAGTTGTATATAAATCTGCTTCACGTTCAAAGAATTTCTTGTCTAAGGCAGATGTTTGATCAGGATAGTTCGTTTGGTTCGTTGTAGCACTTAATGATTCATACATGATTTGTAGACCAGCAGCTTTGAATCTAGCCCATTTATGTTCTGGTGTAGAACCTGGGATTGAACCAGCTGGTATAAATTTAGCACTGTCATTGTATTCACTAACGATGGTGGAAAATCCTGTTGCGAATGAAGGATATTTACTTACCTCATCGTGAATCAACTGCATAAGTTCGGTAATAAGTGTTTCATATTCTAATACTTTAGCTTGAGATAATGTTTCAAAGAATTCGCTTGGAACGTCATGGTTATCATCTTCATCCATATCCACATAAATTAATAGGTGAGAAGAACTAATTGAGAAGTATTGATCCATTAAACGGTTTGCGACAGTAGCGAACTTGTCATAAATATCTGTCCCAAAGTGGGCTTCGTAATCACTTAAGAATAACGATTCAACTTCAGCAGATACATAAACAGTTTTAACCGCTTCATCAATAGAATTAGCGCCAAATGCTAAACGTAAGAAGTTCTTTCTTCCCATTGAAGCTGGGAAGCCACTTGATGCGAATTGGTCTTGACCAAATTGTTGAATCATTGTTTCAATGTTAGAACGGTATTCTTTCATTTGATCGTCTGTGATTTGATCATAATATTCACTACTTAATAAAGCTTTTCTTAAAGCTAAGTCTAAGGCAACACTAACCCCTAATTGATTTTCTAATTTAACGTAGAAATCATCTACTTTAATTTCAGTACCATCAACAGACGCAATTATATCATTACCAATTTTCTTAGGTAATTCCATGTTTGAATAACTCATTGACAAGTATAATTGAAGGTATTCATCATAAATTTTAATGTCACTTTCAGTTAATCTGGTGGTTGCTTTAGTACTGACATAGGAATCTGTTAGTTTAGATTCAACCAGTTTATCGTAATAAGTTTGTGCATGTTCAGTTAAAGTTGTCTTTGCTTCATCTGCCCATACGATTAATTTGTCGTCCTCATCTAATTGAGCAAGCAGGTCTTCATTGTGATCGGCAAGTTTGAAGACGATGTAATAGTAGCTACCATAGCTTCTTGGAGCTGCAGTAAATCTAGTGCCATTTTCTTTGACGCTTAATGTATCATAAATGTAAGTTCTTAAGGTAGATTGACTAGAAGCGAAATCGTCATAAGTTTTTGTGAAAAAACCTAAGTTATCTTCATCGGTGTTAACTAATGTTTCATCATCTAAAACAGATTGTACCGTTTGATAAGCATCAACATCAATTTGAGTTCTATATGGGTAAACATAGTTATAGATTTCTAAGAACTTAACTAAGACTTCGTCCATTGATAATGCTGAGTCAGCATGTTCTAGTGGTGTACGGTCAGGGTTTACTTGATAAGCATCATAATATTTTTGATAATCAACATCATTTAATGCGCCATCATTGGTATAACCTAAATCAGTCATCACTTCTAAGGCGTAGCCAGTGACAACTTCAACTCTTGGGTCTTGAATTTCATACCATTGTGAACGATATTGTTTTAAAGCAAATTGTTTTAAGGTTTGATTTGCTTCATAACTATTCGTAAAACGAATATTAATAGAACTTAAGTCGTAACGTTTTTGAACGTTAGATGTGAAATAAGTTTGAATATCTTTGTCTTTATCAATATAACTCGTTGATTTTTCATCAACCACTTCTAAATCTAATTTTTCTTTCGCATAAATCTTTTTAGCCGCGTCTAACTTGTAATAATTTAAGACAAGGTCTCCATGATTTAGGAAGGTTTCTCTATCAATGTCATTTGCCGTAATACTAATACCAGCTAAGTACATAGAATCAATATAAGAGTTGATTTGCTTTGTAAGCGTATCATCATCCATCTCTTGTAAATCCTCTAATACTTTTGTGCCAAATATTGACGTATTTGCGTAATCTGCCACTGTTTGTTTGTAATCTTCAAAGTTAGCATTAATGGTTGCTAATTGATCTTTAAAAAGAATTTCATTAAACATTCTAATTAGAACGTTCGTCCCAGAAACTTTCATTTCATCGTATAATTCTTTTTCGGTTATTTCAAAACCGTCTCCCTTAATATAGGCGGTATCGTCTAATGAACCGTACGGAATTTTAGCAGCCTTACTTCCGCATGCTGCTAGAGTTAGTGTGGTTACTAAGACAATAAGTAGCCCCAAAACTCGTTTATAATTATTTGCTTTATTCACGTTTTTCACTCCTTGGATTTTGTTACAGCATTATTAATATAACATAGTTATAAACCGTTTGCAATTCTTTTATAAGACTCTTAAAGAAAAGTTAAATAGCTAAACTGATTATTATTTTACCAAAAAAACATTATTTAGCAAAACTATTTTTTAATATGATAAAATAGAAGACGGTGATAAAATGAAATTTCTCTCAATCGCATCTGGTTCAAAAGGCAACTGTTCCTATATAGAAACGGCTACTCACAAAATATTAATCGATGCTGGAATATCCTATACTAGAATAACAAATGCTTTAAAAGAAAATGAAGTTAATATTAATGATTTGACCCATCTGTTTATAACACATGAACATTCCGATCATGTAAATGGGTTGAAAATCTTATTAAAAAACACGAATCCAAAAATATACATTTCAAAAGGAACTAATGCATACTTAAAATTAACGGGTAACATCCAAATTATTAAAGCCTTAGAACCTATATATATTGAAAATTTAACCGTTATCCCAATCCCATTAAGTCATGATGCTAAAGAACCGTTAGGGTTCGTTTTTCAAAATAAGTTAAAAAGTATTTGTTATATAACGGATACGGGTTATATTAAAGATGATTTGTTAGGTCTCTTACAAAATCACGATCTCTATTATTTAGAATCTAATCATGACCCCTATTTACTTAGAACCAGTGGAAGACCCTACCATTTAATTAAGCGAATTTTAAATGAAAAAGGCCATTTATCTAATGAAGATTCGGCCTATTACTTTTCGAAAATGAAAGGGGATAATACTAAATATGTTATCCACGCACACATAAGTGAGGAGTGTAACAACGAAGCGGCAATTCAGCACACCTATCAACAAGTTTTAATGGCTCAAGGGGTTTCGGTCGATGACATAGAGTTTATAAACGCTTCTCAAATTGAACCACTAAAGGTTATCAAACTATGACAATTACCCTCATTTCTGTTGGAAAAATGAAACAAAACACCTATCAAAAAGAAATAGAATCTTATCTTAAACAATTACCTTATCCAATTCAATTTATCGAAATAAACGACGAACCCACCAAAGAAGGGGTTGTTAAAGAAGGAAAAGCTATTTTAAAAAGGATTCCTAAAAATTCAACCGTTATCGTTATGGCGATAGAAGGAAAAATGATGAACTCAGTTGAATTTTCAGCTTATTTAAATGAGTTGGTTTTAATGCCGAATAAAGATATTTGTTTTATTATCGGTGGTTCATATGGATTATCCGATGAGGTTATGAGTTTAGCAACTGATAAAATCAGTTTTTCAAAAATGACTTTTCCTCATCAATTATTTAAACTAATGTTGGTTGAACAAATTTACCGAGCGTTTAAGATTATGGAAAACCATCCATACCATAAGTGAGGAATTATGATTAAATACATATTTTGGGATTTTAATGGCACTATCTTAGACGATAGAGAGTTATCATTAATATTGTTGAATGAAATGTTAGAAAAACAAAACAAACCGAGTATTACTATGGAGCAATACTTAGAGGTGTTTGGATTTCCTATCCAAGACTATTACCTTAAAACAGGAATTAGTTTTGAACATAAATCATTTGAAGAAATGTCCATATGGTTTATTGAAAAATATCAACCTCAAAGTTTGGAACAATCACTTCATGAGGGTTTGTTAAGCACACTTAAAAGCTTACATAAAAAGGGAATTAAACAGATTGTTTTATCCGCTTCTGAACAAAACAACTTACTTGAACAAATGAATCATTACAAGATTACCCCTTACTTTGATTATATTTTAGGTACCTCTGATATCATTAATCATAATAAGGAAGAAGTGGGATTAAGTTTTATTGAAAAACACCACATTAATCCCAAGAACTGTCTTTATATTGGCGATACCATTTATGATTATGATGTTGCGATAAAAATGGGCGTTTATCCAGTTTTATATAGTGGCGGACACCAATCGATTTCAAGATTAAAACTGAAGACTAGTCTTGTAATTGACAAGATTAGTGATATAATTAAAATTGTAAACGATATGGAGAAAGGTGAAGAGAATCATGAAGAAATTTTTTAAAGATTTTAGCGCATTTATCATGAAAGGAAATGTCCTAGATCTTGCGGTTGGGATTATTATTGGTGGTGCATTTAACAAGATTGTAAGCAGTCTTGTCAACGATGTTATTATGCCAGTGATTAGTTTATTGACGAAAGGTGACATTTCCGGACAATTCTTTGTATTAAGAGGTGAAGCAGCTTATAAAACTAATCCAGATACGGGACTTATCGAACTTTATAAAGATGCGGATGCAGTACTGCTTTATTGGGGTAAATTCGTTCAATCGATTATTGACTTTTTAATTATTGGTTTAACTTTATTCATCATTATTAAAATAGTTATCATGTTAGACAAACGTCGCGAAAAGAGAAAAGCTCAAATTAAAGCGAAACTACAAAAAGGTGAACCTGTTTCTGAAGCAGAAAAAGAAGTTGTTCCACCTGAACCAGTTATTCCGGAAGATATTCTATTACTAAGAGAAATAAGAGACACGTTAAAAAAGGATAAATAAGATAATAAAAAGGCCAGTTCTAATCAACTCGCCTTTTTTTATTTTATAAACTTACTTTTTCTTTTTAATAACTATCAATACTACACCACCAGCAACAGCCAGTAAAACCACGGCTGGAACTAATATGACTAACCATAAAAGTGAGGGTTGAGGTGTTTCGGCATCAATTGTTGTGAACCCGTTTACAGTATTCATGAATGATTGGAAACTAGATACATTCTCAGTCGACTCATTTTTATATAGAATGAGTGATTCGTGAGCCGCGACTTTAATTCCTGCCCCGCCTTTGTAAGAAGTAATGGTTTCTGTTCCAGAGCCTTCATTACTAACCACCACATCCCAGCCAGAATCTTTCGGAAGTACTAATTTAACCACTTTATCATTGGCATTATGTATCACAAGGATTTCTTTGCCATCACTTATTTGATAACTGATTAATCCTTTAATGGCTTCATAATGAAAACTAATAGCCTGATTAATTTCAGCCGCAGTTGATAGTCTAAATGAATCATCGCTCTTTCTTAACGCAATCAACCCTTTAATATGGTTATATACCTTTAAGTTATCATCAAGTGATTTTTGATCCCATCTTATTTGGTTGACTGAATCAGGTGATTGATAACTGTTATGATCAAATCCTTCGCCACTAGCATTTGGTTTACTTCTTAATATTTCATCACCAGCATGAATAAACATTACCCCTTGAGAGGTTAATAGAATCGAATAAGCTTGCATAACCATCTCATCAATATTATCCAATTGATTCGTAATTTCATTGGTTAGATATAATTTATCATGAAGGGTATTGTTATCATGGGCGGTGACATAATTAATCGTTTTATTTGGATCGCCATGCCATGCTTTACTTTGTGATAAACCAGAAAGTGTTAAAGCGTCATGTTCAACCCCACCAACAATCCCATATTTAACCCGATTAATGACTTGAGAAGAAAACTCACCATTAACAAATCCAGGATATTCACGATTAAAAACACTTCCTTTAACCGCATCTCTAAAGTCGTCATTAAATGCGCCAATATTACCCATTTGATCTAGGTTTTCTTTACCCGCTTGTTGAAGAGCCGGTAGTGTTGAAGTACCACCCATCCAAGGTTCACCATAAACCATGATAGTTGGATCTATTTCATGTAAGGCGTCATTAAGTTCATTCATTGTGGAAACATCATGAAGTGCCATTAAATCAAATCTAAATCCTGAAATATTATATTCGGTAGCCCAAAAGAGCACAGAATCCACAATAAACTTTCTCACCATCACTCTTTCACTAGCTGTTTCATTACCCGTGCCTGAACCATTAGAGAAAGCGCCGGTTTCTGTTTTTCTATGATAGTAACCTGGAATTATTTGATTAAAGTTTGAATCAGCACTTAAACCGGTGTGGTTATAGACCACATCCATGTTAAGACGGATATTATTTTCAGTGTAAGCCATGGTTACTTGTTTAAGTTCGTTCACTCTTGTTAATCCGTCATAAGGATTACTACTAAAAGAACCTTCAGGTACATTAAAATGAAGTGGCATATAACCCCAGTTAAAAGCGTTATAGTCTTCATCATCTAATTTGGTTTCATCAACAACCCCAAAATCAAAGAATGGAAGTAGTTGAATATGCGTTATTCCTAAATCAAGAATATGATCAAATCCAGTTTTTTGGTTGTTGAAGGTGGTTCCTTTTTCAATTAAACCTAAGAAACGACCTCTATTTACTTCCGTACCATTCCATGAACTGTGTGTCGTTAAATCTCTAACTTGGAGTTCATAAATGATGGCGTCAGTATTATTTTCAATATTATTCGCGCGAGAGTCATAAGTAAAGCCTGCAGGGTTAACTTGATCAAAGTCAATTACTAAACCACGGTTACCATTAACACCAGTAGAATAAGCATACGGATCAACAACCTCAAATGTTTGTTGGCCATTGGTCACACTAAATGTATAGTAAGTGTTATGAAGATTCGCATTTTCTTCATAATAAAAGGTTCCATTTACATCCGCTACCATGTCAATAACACGAGTTGGGGTGTCTGTTGTACCACCATCTTTAACGGTTGTACCACTTGAATACAAGTTTAACTGAACCGCACTTGAAATAGGCGCCCACAGTCTAAAAGTCGTTTTAGTGTCCGTCACATGCGCACCTAAATCATCACCGTCATAATAAAAAGCGTTCTCAAATTCAGCTGAATCATAAATACCATCAAACGTGACGGTAATTGTATTCACACTATCATCAGAAAATACAGCAATAAGTTCATATTTAGATCCAAAATCAACTGGTTCATTTAAGGTGATCACACCTGATTTATCATTAATGCTGATCGATTTAGGTTCAACAATGATATCATCTTTTTTAAGCGTAATGGTATCAGCTGTTATCGCTTCTGTTGTTCTAAATGAAATTTCATCTGTTTTAGTGAAAAACGATTGTGTGAACTTAGGTGACTTAGAAGGGCCATCAGGGTCATTTAAAGCATATCCAATTAGTGGATCTCCTTGTACCAAGTAAATGTGTTGGTTACCATTTTCACTGGTTTCTGACACACTAAAGAAACGGTCATTATCAATATCTTTAGCAGACCAATCTGGTTTTCTAACGATAATTCCAAACTCAGTTGCATCCGCGATGGTACCAGTTAATTCAATCATTGACACAACACCACCAAAGTTGTAGGATTCATTGGTATCGTCTTCGGAAAAACTGTAAGCTTGACCTTCAAGACTTTCAGGTTTGGATTGCCAAACCCACAAATCCCATGGCGCATAATTATTATCAAAGCGATAATAGTGAACATAAATATTAGTGGTTTTGGAAGTGGCAGCAGCAATCGTTGAAACAAAAAGACCGCTCATCAACACCAGTATCACTAAAAATGATTTTTTAAGTAATTTATTTAACATTGTTAGTCCTCCTTGCGACCTCATTATATCATGAAAATATTAATTCAAAGCCGTTTAAATTCGAATACGTAAAAGCGCTTACCTTGTAACCGGTTTCGGGTTTCGTAAGTCCATGAAAGCACTTGCATAAAAGGGGCTGTAATGTTAAAATACTTTGTATAAAGGAGATGTAATAAATGAAAAAAACAATTTACTCACTCGTATTACTTGTAGTTAGTACAATATTACTCGCTAGTTGTGGTGGCGGTAAAAAAATAAATATTTGGGTTGGGATTGAATCCGTTGATTTTTATACAGAAAAAATAGCAGAATATACTGAAGCATACGCAGCAAAGCACGGTTCTGAATTAGGCTATACAATCGTTGTATCCGGTATTGATACTGGTACTGCAGCATCTACTTTCCTAGATGACCCAGAAGCGGGTGCAGATATCTTTACAGTAGCCCATGATAACTTAGGAAAATTAATTGCAGGTTCAAGTGCTGTCGCACCGATTGAATCACAAGCATTATTAAACCAAATTAATAGTGATAACCCACAAGCCTTTTTAGATGTTATTAAAGGGACTGTTGGGGGCACAGAATATACATTCGGGATACCTTATATTTCTCAATCATTAGTTTTATTCTATAATAAATCATTGGTATCAGCTGAACAAGTTAAAACTTGGGAAGGCATGGTAGAAGCAGCTCAAGCGGCTAATGCTAAAGCAGTCACAGTAACAGATGATAGTGGATTTAATAACTCATTCTTACTACTTGCAACCAACGCTGAAACTGGAGCAACTTCATTAAAACTTTATCCAAATGGTGTTGCAACAGATTCTTATTGTACAGGTGATGATACTGTTTCTATTATGAAATGGGGACAAAGATTCTTTACCAATGAAAATGGTGGTATGTTCCCAGGATCAGATAGTTGGGAAACTTCATTATTAAATCAAAAAGTTCTATCAGTCATTACGGGTGCCTGGGGTTATAACTCAGCTAGCAGAGCATTAGGTTCAGACTTAGGAATTGAAGTTTTACCTTCATTCACTATCACAGCTAATGATGCTTACGGTACTGTAGAAGCAGGTACAGTGTTCAATTCAGGGACATTCGCAGATACGAAGATGTTTGTTATGAAAAAGAACTCTGGCAAACAAGAAATCTTAGAAGATATCTTATTATTCTTATCAAGTAAAGAAGTTCAAGAAGCTTCATATGTTGCTGCTAATAACTTACCAGCATATAAGAATGCAGCAGAAGAATTTGATGCTTTATCAGGTGATTCTATTGAAGCAATTCTTGCAAGAAAACAAATTGAAATGTTTGAATCTGGTATCGCTCAACCATTTGGTGCTGAAGCTAGATTTAATACTTGGTATTACTCAAAAGGCGCACCAGCGTTAATTAGAGAAATCCTTGAAAATACAGGTAATAATTACACGACACACGCTCAAATAAAAGCTCAACTTGAAATTGTTCAACTAATTTGGCAAACAGGAAATAAAGAATAATTTAATCTATATATATGAAAGAGCGGTACGAAGGTATCGCTTGTTTCATAAGTTTTCTAAAAAGGAGATTTGTCAATGGAATATGTAAAAGAAAAAAAACCTAACATTTTCATCAGAATAGGCCAATCATTTGTTGAAGGGCTTAAAAATTTTGGCAATGGAATAGTTCGTGTAATTAAATCAATTGGCAGGGGGTTTAAAACCTTTGGCAAGAGATTTGTTAATGGTTCTATTGGAACTAAATTATCCTATTTTATTATGGGGGCTGGGAACTTTTATCATAAACGATATGCCAAAGGATTGATTTACTTAATCATTCAAGCTGCATTCATTTTGTTTATGGTCATGAGTCCAGAGGTTAACTCAACGCCACTAGGTTATAAAGCATTAAGTAATCTGACTAATTTAGGTACCAATCCGGGTAGTATATTTACACCAACGGATAACTCAATGTTGATGATGCTGTTTGGTGTCTTAACATTAGGTATGATAGCCATCTATTTGTATGCATATGTTTCAAATACAAAGAGTGCTGAACTAGCGGATCAACTTGTTAAAGCAGGTAAAGTACCTCAAACATTTTATGGAGATTTACACTCACTAATTGACGATCGTTTTCATCTAACGATGTTAACACCGTCCATATTAGGGATAACCTTATTTACAGTTTTACCAACGATATTCATGATTTTAATCGCATTTACCGATTTTGACCAAACCAAACAAGTTGGACAACACCTATTTAATTGGGTTGGATTTGATAATTTCAAAGAAATATTTGATGGTAAATCAGAGATTTCTGTTAGATTTATTCCAGTTGTTACTTGGACTTTGACATGGGCCTTTTTTGCGACATTTACTTGTTATATAGGTGGTATTTTAATTGCCTTAGTAATCAACGGTAAAAACATTAAACTAAAAAAGATGTGGCGCACAATCTTCATGTTAACCATTGCGATACCACAATTTATTTCTTTATTGGCAGTTAGACAATTACTATCTGTTAGTGGTCCAATTAATACCCTTTTAATCAATATGGGGCTTATTAATCAAGGAATTGAGTTTTTAGGTAATGCCACGAACGGAATAACGCCTAAAGTAATGGTTATTTTAATTAATATGTGGGTTGGGATTCCTTTCACTTTATTGATGACTTCAGGGATTTTAATGAATATTCCCAATGATTTATATGAAGCTGCTCAAATTGATGGGGCTAATAAAGTCCAAGTATTCTTTAAAATTACCTTACCCTATGTTGTCTTTATTACCACACCTTATCTAATTAGTTCGTTTGTTGGTAATATTACTTCATTTAATATTATCTTCTTGTTAACAGGGGGAGGACCAACTGTTCCAGGTGGATTCCAAGCCGGTGAAACAGATTTACTGGTTACCTGGCTTTATAAGTTAACCATTGATCAAGGCGATTATAACCAAGGTGCCGTTGTTTCTATCTTAACTTTCTTGATAATAGCCACAGGTACACTACTCACCTACAGAAGAAGTAAATCCTTTAAAGAGGAGGACACTTTCCAATGACAGATGTAAAAAGAATTAAGCATAGTAGTATTAGAAGAAATAACCTAATTTCTAGTATTACTGGGCATACACTCTTAACAATACTAGCGTTTATTTGGTTAATACCGATTGTTTGGATAGTACTTCAATCATTTAGTGCTGAACTAAATAACCAAGGACAATTAATCGGGTTTGTTAGAGGAAATTATTTTCCTAAAGTTTTAGGTATCGATAACTATATTAATCTATTTACTAACAAAAACTTTGAATTTGGTAAATGGTGGTTAAATACATTATTTGTTGCCTTCTTTACATTTATGATTTCAACATTATTAACCTTATCGGTTGCTTATGTAATGAGTAAAATTAGATTCAAATCACGAAAGACATTTATGTCTGTATCGATGATATTAGGATTATTCCCAGGCTTTATGAGTATGATTGCAATTTATTACATCTTAAAAGCCATGGGGCTAACAGGGTCATTATTCGCACTTATACTGGTCTACTCAGCTGGTTCAGGTCTAGGGTTCCATGTTGCCAAAGGGTTCTTTGATGTCATTCCAAACTCTCTGGTGGAATCGGCAAGACTCGATGGTTGCACGAATGCGGGGATTTTTTCAAAGATTATCTTACCGCTTTCTAAACCAATTATTGTTTATACTGCTTTAACAGCTTTCATGGGACCTTGGATGGACTTTATCTTTGCGAAAACGATTATTGGAGAATCAAACCGGAGCAACTTAACGGTAGCATTCGGGTTATATTCAATGATATATGGGGAACAAGCTGACTCTAACTTGTTTACACAGTTTGCCGCCGGGTCAGTCTTGGTGGCTATTCCGATAGTTATCTTATTCGTCTCTATGCAACGTTATTATGTTGAAGGGGTTACAGCGGGAAGTGTTAAAGGTTAATGATTAAAAAACTATTACTGCTTACACTGATAACCTCGGTTGGTTTACTCGGTGGTTGTGTAAAAAAAGAAACCACTATAAAAGACGATAATCTAAAGGCGAATATGATAGATGACAATTATAGAACATATTACGAAATCTTTGTTGGCGGTTTTAGTGATTCCAATAAAGATGGTATTGGCGATATTCAAGGCTTGATTAACCGTTTAGATTACTTGAATGATGGTGACCCTAATAGTGGTAAAAGCTTAGGTGTTACGGGAATATGGTTAATGCCAATCATGCCATCAAACAGTTATCACAAATATGATGTTCGAGATTATAAAAACATTGATTCAAATTATGGAACATTAGAAGAGTTTCAAACCTTTTTAGAGGAAACAGAAAAAAGAGGGATTAATGTTATTATCGACTTGGTAATGAACCACACTTCAAAAGATCATCCCTGGTTTAAAGCCTTTACTCAAGCGGTTATAGAAGGGGACACATCTAATAAATACTATGACTACTATAGTTTATATACAGAAGAAACCAAAACGATGGGGAAGACCTATTATCCGATCAATAACGAGTACTTTTATGAAGGAAACTTCTCGAGTAGTATGCCAGAACTGAATTTTGATAATGAAGATGTCAAAGCTGAATTTATCGATATTATGCAGTTTTGGATTGATTTAGGTGTTGATGGGTTTAGATTGGATGCCGCTAAATATGTGTTCTTAAATGAACGTGAACGTAATATCACTTTTTGGAATTGGTTTATGGATGAAGCCAAAAAGATTAAAGAAGATATTTATGTGGTCGGTGAAGTATGGAGCGCAAACACTGAATTGATTCCATACTATGAACCGTTTTCCAATTTTGATTTCGAAATGAGTGGTCAAGAAGGTTGGATTGCCTCAACCGCTATTGGTTATGAAACAGTGAATCGCTACGTTGAATACTTAAACAATTATAAAAATAGTGTTCAAAAGGTTAACGATAAAGCAATATTAACCCCATTTATTAGTAACCATGATCAAAACAGGTCTAGTGGTTACTTAGCAGGGGGGAAAAGTTATAGCGCCGCTAGTTTATACTTACTTTCATACGGAACACCTTTTATTTATTATGGTGAAGAAATCGGTATGAAAGGGGCACGTGGTAGCGAAAACACCGATGCCAATCGGAGACTTGCCATGTTATGGGGCGATAAGGATACAGTCGAAGATCCGATTGGAACAACTTATGATCCTAAGCTACAAACTAACGGGACAGTTAAGTCTCAAATTAGCGATTCTACATCACTTTACAATCATTATAAAAAATTAATAATGATTAGAAACGCTTATCCAGAAGTATCTAGAGGCACCTATGAGCCGTTATACTTTGAGGGACATCAAACATTTGGTGGTTTTAAAACCACATATAAAGATAGCACAATTGGAATCTTTCATAATACGATGGATACCGCTATCGAAATCGATTTTAGTCAATATGACTTAGAGTTCGAAAAACTATTGGTATATGTCGGGATGGAAAAAGCATCATTAAATGGAAATATACTCACCATTGGTGCATATACCAGTGTCTTGTTACAATAATTTATTTTGGTATTAACGCGTAAGCGTGATATAATAAAACTATAATTAGAAAAAGGAGAACAGTATGAAAAAATTATTAGTTTTGGTTGTTGCATTAGTTGCAACATTTGGTTTAACTGCTTGTGGCTCTGATGAAATATTAGAGAACGAAAGCAAAGCGTATTATGCAACTGGACAATTTAATGGCTGGTCAGCACAAGATGATTTCGAAATGGAAGCGATTAAGCTTTCAGATGAAAGAGTAGCTTCAATTAAGAGTGACCTTAAAGGTGTAGAATCTCTATATATCTTAGAAATCACATTACCTACAGGTGAAGCTGGTTGGACAGTTACATACACTATTGATAGTAAAGAAGTAGTTGTTGATGGTAACTTAACCGTTAAGATTATCAAAACAGATGCTGCTGACAAAGACAGCGTAGACTTCTGGGCACAATCTCCAGAATCTGGTAAAGTTAAGAATTTAACACCTGATACTTTATATATTCCACCATTCGTTGAAGAAAACGTCGGCGGCGCTGGTACTTGGAATGATAATCCAATCGCATTTGAAGCAGGTACATACTACATCGTATTTGCTGAAAAAGGTGCTGGAACAACAGCTGAAAGATTCTTAGGCTTAGTGCCAAAGGCTTAGGTAAAACTAAAAAAATTTGACATTACTTCGGTAATGTCTTTTTTTTCGTGAAAGAAGTGAAGTATAATCATTGTGTTCAGTGATTGCCTGGTTGTAAAAAACAGGCTGTTATGGTAATATTATTCCAACTATAAGTGATGTTATATCAAAGAAAAAGAGGCGTTATTCATGATAGTTCAAATGAAACATGATAGTACAAAACAACAAACACAAAAATTAATTGATTTTTTACAACATAAAGGGTTTAGCATCAAGGATGTATCCAGCGAAAATGTTGTTATATTTGGCGTGATTGGTGATACAAAGAGCCTAAATCCTTCCGATATTGAAGCATTCGAAGGGGTTTTACAAGCGACTCGGGTACAATCACCTTATAAACTGGCCAGTCGTACCTTTGATAATCACGACACTATAGTGCATATTAAAGATGATATTTATATTGGTGGGAATCATTTTGGGATAATTGCCGGAACTTGTTCAGTGGAAACCTATGAGATTACGGAAGAGGTTGCTCAAAATTTAGTTAAAAATAATGTTAAGATGATTAGGGGCGGCGCATTTAAACCAAGAACCTCACCTTATTCTTTTCAAGGTTTAGGAATTGATGGGTTAAAAATACTATATGAAATAGGCAGGAAATATCATTTAGCAGTGGTTTCTGAAATCATGGATATGGATGATTTGGTTGCCTTTGAGAAATATGTTGATGTTTACCAAGTTGGCGCCCGTAATATGCAAAATTTTAGCCTACTTAAAGCATTAGGTGAAAGAACCAGAAAACCAATCATTTTAAAAAGAGGGATTTCAGCCACGATTGAAGAATGGTTGATGAGTGCAGAATACATTTTAAAAGGGGGTAATCCTAACGTTATTTTATGTGAAAGAGGGATAAGAACTTTTGAAAAATATACCAGAAACACGCTTGATATTTCAAGCGTCTTAGCGATAAAAGAATTATCACACTTACCTGTTATCGTAGATCCATCACATGCGAGCGGACGTTATACTATGATTGAGAAACTGTCTTTAGCTAGTTTAGCGGTTGGTGCTGATGGGATTATTGTTGAAATTCATCCAAAACCAGAAGAAGCTTTGTCTGATGGGGCGCAATCATTAAGACTAGAACGTTTTGATCATATGATGGATTCAATCAGAAAGCTACAAGAGGCTTTAAAATGAAACGGTTTTTCATCGTTGGGCTTGGGATGATGGGTTCGTCTTATGCCAAGAAACTATCAAGTTTAGGTTATCAAGTATATGGATACGATCAAGATGAATTGACCCTTAATAAAGCACTAAAATTAAATATCATTAAAGGTGCTAGTTTAAAGGAAATTTCTAAGGCAGATATGGTGATTTTAACGCTTTATCCAAAAGACAATGTTCGCTTTTTAAAAGAAAACTTAAATCGTTTTAATGAACAACAAATCATTACCGATATTGCCGGGGTTAAAATGCCCATGTTAAACGAAATTGAATCATTTTTGCCCAATTCATTTTCTTATCTATCTCACCATCCGATGGCGGGTAGTGAGAAAAGTGGCATTAATGGTTTAGATGAAACTATTTTCAAAGGGGCTAACTTTTTAATTATTTCTAATAAACATGCCTACCAAGAAGCAGAAACAGCATTAAGGAATTTAGCCAAAGACCTAGAATTTGGCGCTATCAAAGTCATTGATCGAGAAACACATGATAAAATGATTGGGTTTACGTCTCAATTACCACATATGCTGGCGGTTAGTTTAGTTAATAGTGATTCACATGAAGACACTAAATCGTTTTCAGGTGATTCCTACCGTGATTTAACAAGAATTGCCTCTATTAATGAAGTATTATGGACCGAATTATTTAATGAAAATAAGGATTTCTTATTAAAGGACATGGAAAAATTTCAAGAGGCCTTTAATGAATTGTATGAGGCTTTAAAAAATAATGATCTAAAAACGCTTAAGGCAAATTTAGTTCGTGCAAGGAAGAAGAGGGATTTATATTAAACAAATAAAGGTTCAAATTAAAGATTTTAAGTATGATATTTTGTTAGGGGAAAATATTAATTTAAAGGAAGTACTTAATCCTTTTATTTCTAGAAGGCTTTTTATTATTACGGATAAAAACCTATACCATTATTATGAATCCTATTTAAATAATCACTTAAATGATTTTAACTTTATATTTGTGGTAGTAGAGCCATCTGAACATTCAAAATCATTTGAATCCTATGAATCAGTTATCAATACTTTATTACAACATCATATCTCTAGAAATGATTTAATTGTTGCCTTAGGTGGCGGGGTAGTGGGAGATTTAGCAGGGTTTGTCAGTGCGACCATTTTAAGAGGGGTTGACTTGATTCAAATACCAACGTCTCTTTTGGCCATGGTTGATTCAAGTATCGGCGGAAAAACGGGGATTGATACTACCTATGGTAAAAACCTCGTTGGCGCGTTTAAACAACCCATCCTAGTGGTTACAGATACACATTTTTTAAAGACTTTACCGAAGGTTGAATTTATAAATGGTTTAGCAGAAGTTTTAAAAGCTGGTTTAATAAGAGATAAGGCTTTATTAGAATTACTGAAACAAGATCACTATGACGTGGTTGAAATGATCTATAAGGCAATTATGGTTAAAAAAGAAATTGTTGAATTAGATCCTTTTGAGTCCCACGAGCGGATGTTTTTAAATTTTGGACATACCTTTGGTCATTCGATTGAACAAGCCCATCACTATGAGATAAAACATGGATTTTGTGTGGCAATGGGAATGGACTTGGCCCTTCAATTAGGGATTCATTTGAAGGAAACAAACCCTAATTTATTAACTGAGTATTATCAGTTATCAGATAAGATAGGTTTACCTAGATTTGAAGGAAATAAAACAAATTATATCGAACAAATTAAATATGATAAGAAACATAAAAACGGTAAAATTTATTTTGTTTTATTGAAGGAAGTTGGACAACCAATCATTTGTCCAATTAGTGAGGAGAGTTTGTATGATTTATCAAATTAGACAAGGTAAATTAAAAGGACGTTTAGAGGTTATCGCTTCTAAAAGTTTAACGCATCGTGCCTTGATTGCGGCAAGTTTAGCAAATGGTCAATCGACCATCTATAACCCTTTGTACGCAGTAGACACGCTTCAAACGATGGATATTTTAAGAAATTTAGGGATCGATTTTGAGACAAGATTAGATAATATAACCGTAATCGGTGGTAACATTAAAAGTACCGGAACGATATTGAACGCCCATGAATCTGGATCGACATTAAGATTCTTAGTCCCAGTTTCATTACTGACAGGTGAAGAAGAGCATTTTGTTTGTAGCGCTTCTTTAGCTAGAAGACCAATGAATATCTATGATACTTTATTTAAACAAAAAGGAATCTATTTTTATAAGAAAGATCAACATATTTACTGTAAAGGTCCACTATTACCAGGTGAATATAGAATAAGTGGTGATGTTTCTAGTCAATTTATCAGTGGGATTTTGTTTGTGTTGCCTCTACTAAAAGAAGATAGTGAAATAGCGGTTACCTCACAATTTGAATCAAAAAGTTATGTTGAAATGACGATTAAAGTATTAAAGTTATTTAACATTGATATCACAATGAAAAATAACATCATCAGTATACCGGGAAATCAAACCTATTTACCGACCGTTTATAAAATAGAAAATGACTTTTCTCAAGCCGCGTTCTTTTTGATTGCCAGCGCATTAGGCAGCAATATTGAATTTGTAGGTTTAAATAGAGATTCTATTCAAGGTGATAAGAAAATCCTCGATTTCTTAATTAATTTTGGGTCAGAAATAGTTGAAAAAGAGGGTATTTTAAAACTTTCAAAAGCCACTCAAAAGCCGGTTATATTTGATATATCAGATACACCAGATTTAGGGCCAATTTTATTTACCCTAGCGGCACTTTCTAGTGTGCCTGTATCAATTAAAGGGATTAAACGTTTAAGATACAAGGAATCAGACAGAGTTAAAGCAATGTGCGATAACTTGGATTTAGTTGGGGCAACCTATGAGTTAAAACCAAACCAAATTGATTTTATACCCACTAAACTTAAAGGTGGGGTTACGGTAAATGGATTTAATGACCATAGAATTGTCATGAGTATGACTATTTTAGGCTCATTTATTGAGGATGGTTTAATCATTGATGGGGTTGAAGCGATTAAGAAAAGTTACCCGACTTTCTTTGAAGATTTTAGACAACTGGGAGGACAACTAGATGAGTTTGATGAGTGAAAGAAAAAAAATTGATCAAATCGATGAATCAATTGCGAAATTAATCAATGAACGCTTTAAAGTCGTTCAAAATATCAAAGATATTAAAAAAACAACCCTTACGCCAATCGAACACAAAGACCGTGAAGAAGCGATTATCACAAGAAATTTGGCATTTATAGATCAAGCCTATCAAGAATACTTTCTAAAAATCTATCAAACCATTATTGAAGCTTCAAAGGATTTTCAAAAACAATGAAACATTTTGGTTTAATTGGTAAAAATATAACCCATTCTATTTCGAATCAACTTCATCAAGAAATCGCACGTCATAATGGTTTAGAACTAACATACGAGCATTTTGACGTTGAAGAAGATGAGATTGAAGCACTCATTAATGATTTAAAAAAAGGTAAATATGACGGATTTAATGTAACTGTCCCTTATAAAGAAATCATTTTGGGTTATGTTGATGTGTTAAGTGAAAATGCGAAAGAAATCGGCGCTGTTAATACGCTGTCTTACAAAAACGGCCAAGTTTATGGAAATAATACGGATCTAATTGGATTTTCAAGAATCTTAGATAACTTAAATCTTGATTATCAGGGGAAAGTTGTTTATATATTAGGCTCAGGTGGTTCTAGTAGAATGGTCTACTACGCATTTAAGAAATATGGAGCCACACCAGTGGTTGTTTCAAGAAAAGGTGGGTCATCTAGTTATTTTGGTCAAATGATTACCTATGAAGCCTTAAGTAAGATGGATCATATTGATATTTTAGTCAATTGTACACCCGTGGGTAGTTATCCCAATTATGGAACACCTTATGAACCAGTAAATCAAGTGATTGAACTGGTGATTGACCTCATCTATAATCCAAGAAAAACGATATTAATGGAATATGGAATCAAGTCAATTAACGGGATTGATTTATTAATTTATCAAGGCATCGCCTCAGAATCAATTTGGCAAAAGAAAGCCTTAAAAGATGATTTTGTAACAATAGAATCTATTAAAGAGGTGTTAAAATGAACAGTTTTGGAAAATTATTTAGAGTATCTATTTTTGGGGAATCACATGGAAATTCTGTGGGCATTCTTATTGATGGGATGAAGGCAGGAATCAAGGTCGATTACGATTTAATCAATCAAGATTTAGAAAGAAGAAAACCCAATTATAAAGGATCTACACCAAGAAAAGAAACCGATGAATTTTTGATTGAATCAGGTGTTTTTAATGATCTCACGACAGGTTCACCAATACTGATTAGATTTTTAAACAAGAATATCAAAAGTGGAGATTATAACCAGTTTCAAGATACCCCAAGACCCTCACATGCGGACTTTACTTCAACGGTAAAATACGGAATTAGTTTACCGGGATCAGGTCATTTTTCGGGACGATTAACGGTTGGATTAGTGATTGCGGGAAGTTTTGCGAAAATGATGATTCCTTTAGAAATATCATCGAAACTGATACAAGTAGGCACACTTAAAGATATGAGTAAGTTAGATGAATACATTTCTACCATTGCGGAACAAAAAGATTCAGTTGGTGGCATTATTGAAATCACCGTAAAAAATCCACCGAAAGGGTTGGGCGAGCCTTTCTTTGAATCGGTAGAATCAAAATTATCGCAATTATTATTTAGCGTTCCCGGGGTTAAAGGGGTTAGTTTTGGGGTTGGATTTGAAGGGGTTAATCTGTTAGGTAGTGAATTTAATGACCCGATTATAGATGAATTTGGACATACCAAAACCAATCATTCTGGTGGTATTAATGGTGGGTTAACCAATGGCAATGATTTAGTAATCAAAGTATTTGAAAGACCAGCTGCCTCAATTGGAAAACCTCAAGAAACCTTTAATTTTAAAACCGGTAAAACGGATACTTTAGTGATTGAAGGAAGACATGATTCATTTATCGCAAGAAGAGCGATGATTGTTTTAGAAAATGTTGTCGCGATTGGTCTATGTGACCTTTATAAAGAATCTAACATTAAAGGATAAAACTATCCTTTTTTTGTTATAATAATGATATGACAGATATTAAAGAAGTTCCTGGTGTTGGACCACAAACGTTACAACATTTAAATCAGGCCGGTATTTTTACAACTAAAGATTTGTTACTCAAATTCCCTAAAAAATATGACTCTTTTCAAGAGAGTTCTTTGTTGTTGGCAGTGGATAAAACCATTGTTACCACCACAGGTGTGGTTGCTAGCCTACCTAAAGTGATTCAACATCGTGGGGGCTTAAAAAGTTTACAATTCAAATTATTGGTTGATCATGAAACCTATTCGGTTATTGCCTACAGAAGAGAATACTTAAAAGATTCATTAAAAGAGAATATGGAAATTCAAGTTAGAGGACGTTTTGAAAAGAAACCAAGAAGAATAACCGCTAGTCAAATTAATTTAACACCAATAAAAAGTGATTTTAAACCGATTTATGGGATTGAAAATGTTTATGATTCTAGTGTAAGTAAAATGGTTAAAAATATTATTTCAAACCATTTAGCGACCATTGAAGAAACGCTGCCAATAACCATTCTCAAAAAAAGGAAAATCCAAGATCGATATGATATGATCTATAATCTGCATTTTCCTAAAGATGAAGTAAAATTAGCGCGCGCGTATTCAAGATTAAAGTATGAAGAAGCTTTGAATTTTCAATTAAAAGTAATGCGACAAAAATTAAATATTGAAGCCGTTCAAAAAGAACCCAAAAACTATGATTTATCACAGGTTAAAACGTTTATTTCAAAGATTCCCTATGAATTAACTGAAGATCAAAAAGAGGCAGTTAATGATGTATTTAGAGATTTTAAGAAGACCTATCCAGTTAAACGTTTAATCCAAGGCGATGTTGGATCTGGGAAAACAGTTGTTGTTGGAATTGCGATATTAGGCGCTAAAACCGCTGGGTATCAAAGCGCAATTATGGCACCTACAGAAATTCTTGCCCAACAACACTATCATCTTTTTAAAGAAACCTTTAAAGATTTAAACGTCGTTTTATTAACAGGTTCAACGAAGAAAAAAGAGGTCATTAAAACTAAAATCGCTTCAGGTGAAATCGATCTGGTGATTGGAACGCATGCGTTGATTACGGATGATACAACTTTCAAGAATTTAGGTTTTATTGTCATTGACGAACAACATCGATTTGGGGTAATGGCTCGAGAACAATTAGAATTAAAAGGAAATGCAGACATTGTTTACCTGACGGCAACCCCTATTCCAAGAACTTTAGCCATTGTCTTATTTGGGGATATGGAAATTTCAAATATCAGAGAAAAACCAGTGGGAAGATTACCTATTGTTACGCAATATTTTACGAAGAGTCAAACCGAGAGTGTTTTTAAACACGTTCAAAAAGAAATCGATTTAGGCAATCAAGTTTATTTTGTTGCGCCATCGATTGAATCTGAACTTCGTGGGGAAAGTGTTCAAAGTATAGAATCATTAGCTAAGAAACAGTTTGATGTGCCAATCTTCACGCTTCACGGCAGAATGAGTGGAGAAGAAAAACAATCTATTATGGAACAATTTAATGCCACAAAAGGTTCAATTCTAATTTCTACCTCAGTTATTGAAGTGGGGTTAGATATTAAAAACGCCACGATGATGGTTATTTTTGATGGAGAGTATTTTGGGTTAAGTCAATTACACCAGTTAAGAGGTAGAGTTGGAAGAAGTGACAAACAAAGTTATTGTTATGTGATTAGTGATGATGGTGATATTGAACGGTTAAAACTATTTGAACGTAACTTAGATGGATTTGCTTTATCAGAATACGATTTAGAGAATCGAGGACCAGGCGAATTCTTAGGGGTCAAACAAAGTGGAATTATTGATTTCCAGTACGCTGATTTAGGGACTGACTTTGATATTTTTATGTCTGCTAAAGAAGATGCATTATGGTTGTTAAGAACCAAACAAGTTTGATTAATGTATTAAATCTCACGCAATCTATAAACCAATTAAAAATTATGATATAATTATTAAACTTAAAAGGAGACATTTTTATGATTAGAATAGCACTAGATGGAATGGGTGGCGACATTGGCGCGAAAGTAAATGTGCTAGGTGCCATGAAAGCAGTTGAAACTTTTAAAGATATCGAAATCACTATTTTTGGCGATGAAACAGAAATTAAACAATATTTAACGAACTCAGAAAGGATTACGGTTATTCATTCTGGATCCGTTATTTCAATGGGTGAGTTTGACCCCATTAAAGCCATTAGAACACAAAAAGATGCTTCGCTTGTGATGGCAACTAAATATGTTAAAGATGGCTTTAGTGATGCCATTGTATCAGCTGGGCCTACTCAAGCCGTGGTGATTGCAGTTCATCTAATCATTAAAAGAATGGAAGGCATGCACAGAGTTGCGATCGCGCCAATTGTGCCTTCACTAGATCGGAAAGGGAAGATCTTATTAGATGTTGGCGCCAACATTGAATTAAGATCAGAACACTTGTTAGAATTAGCAATCTATGCCAGTGTAGTGGCAGAAAGTTTTTTAAATCGAAAAAACCCTAAAGTAGGTTTATTAAATATTGGAACTGAAGCCGGAAAAGGCAGAGAAGTAGACAAAGAGACATTTAAGTTACTTTCAGAATCTAAGGATGTAAATTTTGTTGGCAATATTGAACCAAAAGAATTATTCACGACGGACAGTGATATCTTAATTACGGATGGTTTTACTGGCAATATGATCTTGAAGACTTTAGAAGGAACAGCTAAAGGGATGGGGTTGATGTTGAAAGAAGAAATCAAATCATCCATCGGTGGTAAGATAGGGTATTTATTTATGAGAAAGAACTTAAAGCGATTTGCTAAGCGATTAGATGCTAGTGAAATTGGCGGAGCGATGATTTTCGGCATAAATGCACCAGTTATTAAAGCCCACGGTTCCAGTGACGCAAAAGCAATTTTAAATGCAATTAAACAAGCAAGAACGTTTGTTCAAGCAGATATTATTAATAAAGTAAAAGATAAAATTAAAGATTTTAATATAGAAGGTGAGTCCAATTAAAGACTTAGAACAAGTTTTAGGCATTAAGTTTAAAAACATTAACTTACTTAATCAAGCATTAACCCATTCAAGTTATGCGAATGAAAATCAATCGAGCATCGATAATGAAAGGCTTGAGTTTTTAGGTGACGCTGTGATTGGTTTATTGATGGCTGAATATCTCTATAATAAAGGGATTAAAACTGAAGGTGAAATGAGCAAGAAAAGAGCTCAAGCGGTTTGTGAAGAAGCTTTAGCCCTTTATGCGGCTAATATTCATTTATCAAACTATTTAAAGTTAGGTAAAGGTTCTGAACAACTTGGATCAAGAGAAAATCCATCGATAATTGCGGATGCTTTTGAGGCCATTTTTGGGGCCATCTTTTTAGATTCTGGATTTGAAGCAACGAGAACTTTATTTAAAAAAATAGTCATTTCCAATCTGGATGGAATTAAAGAAATAAAAGATTTTAAGTCGACTTTGCAAGAATATGTTCAAACAGATAGAAAAAATATCACTTATCATCTAGAACATCAAGAAGGGCCATCTCATGATAAATTATTTACCGTCAGTGTTAAAATGGATGATATCGTTTTAGGTATTGGGACAGCGAAAACAAAAAAAGAAGCAGAACAAAAAGCAGCAGAATATGCCTTGAGTAAATTGGCAAAGGAGTAACTATGATCGAAAAATTATTTGAAGAAGGCTACTTAGACTATCAAAAATTAATCTTTAGAAATGCCCAACGGTTCGATCTTACTTCAGATGAGATGGTTATTTTAATGCATCTTTTTAATTTAGCTGAAAAGAAAAGATTTAATTTATCAACGAATTCTCTTGCAAGACTAACCGGTTTTAAGGGAAATCATGTCGGTGAAATAGTGAACAGTTTGTTTGAAAAAGATTTGATTTGTATTAACTTAGAGAAAAAAAGCGATGATAAAGTCGGTGAAGTATTTAGTTTAAAACCATTTTTTGATAAAATAGCAACTCATTTTACGACTGAAATCAAAAAACAAAGCGAACTTAAACAAATGACTGAACTAGAAAAACTAGTTGAATCATTAGAATCTAAATTTAATAAAGCATTAACCCCAACCAATTTGGATATAATTAGACAGTGGCCAACGGATGGTTTTACACTAGAACAAGTTGATGAAGCCATTGAAGTGGCGATTAATCATCATAAAAAGAATGTTAATTATGTGGATAAGATCTTAAGAAGTGAGTCATTCTTAGAACCCTCTTCAATTGATGAAAAAACGGCCCAAGCGCTAAGAAAGTTAATCGGGAAATAATGGATAAAACAACTTTGATACTAAATGTTTTAGATGAAATGTTTCCTAACGCAAAAGCTGAACTTAACTATACAAATCATTATGAATTACTGGTAGCCGTTATCTTATCTGCTCAAACGACTGACATTCAAGTCAATAAAGTTACACCCATTCTCTTTAAAAGATACCCCACTGTTTATGAACTTTCTAGTGCCAAACAAGAAGCGGTAGAAGTATTAATTAATTCAATTGGACTCTATAAGAATAAAGCGAAAAACATCATTAAGATGGCCAATCAAGTCGTTACGCATTTTGATGGAATAATCCCATCAAAAAGAGAAGATTTAGAATCTCTAGCTGGCGTCGGTAGAAAGACGGCTAATGTAATCCTATCAAACTTATTTGATACGCCAGCGATTGCAGTAGATACGCATGTCCACCGAGTTTCAATTAGATTAGGTCTCGCAAAGAAAACGGATGATGTTTATCAAACAGAAATGAAACTTTATAAAATTTTTCCCAAAGAACGCTGGACTAAGCTCCATCATCAATTGATTTTCTTCGGTAGGTATCATTGTACAAGCCGAAATCCAAAGTGTTTAACTTGTAAACTTTATGAAGTATGTAAATATGATAATAAACCCAAAAAAGTGTAAAATACACTTTTTTTATTTTTTGTATCAAAATATTGTTGAATTAAAATTATGAATTTAGATAATAGTTGTAAAGGAGGAAAACTTATGAACGAATTATTGATTCATAAAGTAGGCACTAAAATAGAAAATGATTTAAAAACAGAAGGAAAGTATGGTGCAACTTTTAAATGTAAGAGATTGGAGAGGATGAAAACATTAAGTGAGATTTGTCGTAAGTATGGAATATCAATATCATATCTATCTAAAATCGAAAACGATATTTTGAAACCTAATGTTGGTATGTTAGGTTCTTATTTTAATGATATGCAGATTGATGAAGATATGGTTGCTTCAAGCGAAATTATGGATGCATGGTATTTGAAATTAGTTAGTTATATTATGGGAACTAAAGATTGTCGGCCTGAACTAATAGAATACTTATCAAAACGAGATGATTTTCAATCAAGGTTAATTAGTTTTGCGATTCAGGTGAAAGAAAAAAAGGTCGAAAATGAAGCACAAATAGTCAGTGTTTTATTGTACAGCATTGATGTCATGCAACCATTAGAATTAACCATATTCATCTTAACCTTAGTCAGTTTTTATATTGATACAAAAGATTATTTTTTAGCAGGTAGACTTTTAAAAGAGTTAAATGTTAATAATTTATTTCATATAAGTATTCGTTATTGGTATCTTGATTTAAAGTTTGAACTGTCTTTGTATCAAGCCTCATTTAAAGAATTAAAAAATAATTTTGAAAAGTTATGCCAAATGCATATTAAGTTTAATCAAATTGATGCGATTATAACAACAAAAAAGAAATATGTTGAGGCATTAGCTTATATGATGGAACCCAAAGCATTTAATGACAGTTTACTAGAAGATGATTATTTAAGTAGCTACCGAATCTCTTTAATCTTACATGAAGACTATGAAACTTTTGTCTCATTAGATTCAAAAGTAGATATTGCCTCAATGCTATATTATGATGTATTAGAAGATAAAAAGAATGTTTTAGAATTGTTAGATCAAGTACCTTTTTCAGATAGTTTAATTCAACAGTTTTTAAAAAACTATTTTATTCAAAAATATAAATATGACAATAGTTATCAATACCTAAGAGAAGCGTTGTTTTCTGAGATTGGTATCTCTCAACACTACTATGCTTCACAATTTATTTCGAATAAATTATCGGTTGTGTTAATTAAACTTCATAAGTACAAAGAATCTAGTTTGGTATCTGAAAGAATCTTTAATTTGAATAGAGATAATCGAATTTCACTCGCTAATAAGGATTTATTATAATAAAATCAAATGAAACTTTCATATTGACATTAATTTACAATCAAGTAAAATATAGATGTTGATAAGAAGGTTTTTTTTTATGAAAAGAGTTAAAAATTTATTTAAATTTGCAAAAGGTTATTATTGGATGATGACATTAATCATCTTTTTTGTGATATTTGGACGCTTTACCTACTCTTATGTGCCGTTGTTTACGCAGTATTTAATCGCGTTTTTGAAAGATTCAGCACCAGGGGCAATCTATAAGGTTAATTTTCCCAATTTTGTGTTAGATTTTTTCCAACCTAATGATGGATTAAATACTGTATTAAAAGTTGTAACTATGTTGGCTGTATTCCAGGCATTTAGATTCTTTATGATTTTCTTAGAAGCTTTATTACGGGGAAGATTATCTGAAAATATTCAAAGAAAATTAAGAAATGAAATGTATGAACATATTCAATCACTGGAGTATAAGTATCATAATAATGTGGATATCGGAGATTTAATTCAAAGAGTAACATCGGACATTGAAATGATTGGTGGCTTTTTATCTGAACGTGTCGCGGAAGCTATTCGTCTTGTCGCAACCGTTACCTTTGGAGCGATTCAAATTTACTTTATTAGCCCAACGATGATGTATGTCGCGATGGTTATGATTCCGATTACTGCGACCACTTCAATATTCTTTTTTAGATATGTTAATAAAGCCCATAAAGTGATTGAAGAAAAAGAAGCTTCGATGATTACCATTATTCAAGAAAACTTAAATGCTTCAAAAATTGTTAGGGCGTTTGCGAATGAGCCATTTGAAATTGAAAAAATGGAGCAGGCTAATCAAGGTTATTCAAAAGAACTAAGAAAATTTCAAAATATTCAAGCGATTCATTGGGGCGTTAGTGATACAGTCGCTTTGTTACAATATGTTTTAACTATTTTTATTGCAATTGGGTTGACCAGAAATAGTTTGATTTCTTCGGACCAAGTTATTGCCGTATTGATGTTGATTGGGATGTTAATTTGGCCGATTAGAGGATTAGGTAGAATGATTGGTGATTTTGGTCGAGCTTTGGTTTCAACGGACCGTATTATGGAAGTTTTAGATATTCCAAGTGAATTTAATTTAAACGGTACTGAAACACCTAAAATAAAAGGCATGATTGAATTTAAAGATGTTTCATTCAAGTTTTCTGATTCCAATGATCATTTATTAAACCAGGTTAACTTTACAATAAATCCTGGAGAAACAGTTGTCTTTATTGGTAGAACCGGGTCTGGGAAATCAACAATTGTGAACTTGCTGACTAGAATGTTGGAAGTCACTAGTGGTGATATCCTGATGGACGGCGTTTCTATCAAAGATATTGAGAAACATCATTTAAGAAAGAACTTAGGGGTGGTTTTACAAGAACCATTCTTATATTCAAAAACAGTCTATGAGAATATTGCGATATCAAATCGAAATATTATCTCTAATGATGTTTATAAGGCTGCTCAAATTGCCTCGCTACAAAGAGATATTTCCACTTTTGAAAAAGGTTATGATACAGTCGTTGGTGAAAAAGGGACGACGCTTTCTGGGGGTCAAAAACAAAGGGTTGCGATTGCGAGAATTTTAGTTACAGAAAAACCAATTTTGATTTTTGATGACTCCTTAAGTGCCGTTGATACACAAACCGATTTCTTAATTCGTCAAGCACTTGAAACCAGAGACATTAAATCAACCACAATTATTATTACCCATCGTATCACAACAGCGAAACAAGCGGATAAGATTATTGTATTAGACAATGGTCAAGTCAGTGATATTGGAACACACGAAACCTTAAAGAATAAAGAGGGCTTATATAAGAAACTTTGGGATATCCAAGGTTCTTTAGAAGAAGAGTTTTTACAAATGGTAGAGGAGGTTTAGACTATGAATTACGAAGAAGATTATACCGTCGAGAAAGTCAACCTCGGGACATGGAAAAAGATCATTAAAACAGTTTTTGATGATAAAAAGAGTGTGTTTCTCTTATTCCTTTTTGCGGTTATAATGGGGTTCATTGATATGACAATGACCTTATTTAACGCGTATGCCATTGACAATTTCTTTGAAAAAGGCAATTATGAAACGGTCACACCATTTATTATTTTATATGTTTTAGCGGCCATCATAATGGGTTTCTCAGTTTGGGGATTTATTTATCAAGCCGGTAAGATTGAAGTGAAAACCAACTACAAACTAAGAAAAGAAGCTTTTGAAACAATTCAAAGATTACCATTTAGTTACTTTGATAATACACCTCAAGGCTGGATTATGGCAAGAATGACTTCAGATTCTAGAAAACTTGCCAATATTATTAGTTGGGGTGTTGTCGACTTCTTGTGGAGTTTTGCCATTATGTTGGCGATTTTGATTATCTTATATATTTATAGTTGGCAATTAGCCTTAATTATTACCGCTTCCATTCCGGTGATGATTGTTTTAGCGTATTACTTTAGAAAGAAAATCTTGGCAGGCTATCGAGTTTCAAGGAAAAAGAACTCAATTGTTACAGCTGCCTTTAATGAAGCATTCATGGGGGCTAAAACAACCAAGAGCCTTGCGATTGAGGCAGAATCTTATTATGAATTTGAACAAAAAACAAGCGACCTAAGACGCTCAACCACCAAAGCCATTCTTTGGAGCAGTATTTTCTCTCCGATTATGTTACTCATTAGTTATATTGTGTTAGGGGTTGTCATGTATCAAGGTAGTAAAGTTATTATTACGGCTGGTGTGGCTGCTTTATCTGTGGGAACATTTTATATTTTTATTGACTATACAACGAGATTTTTTGATCCTGTTATGCAAATATCACGTATTTTAGCGCAATTCCAACAAGCACAAGCAAGTGCGGAAAGAATCGTTCAATTAATTGAAGAAAATCCAGCGATTTATGATACTGAACAAGTATCAGAAGAATATGGCGATTTACTACATCCAAAATATGAAAACTGGGAAGAATTGGAAGGATCAGTTGAGTTTAAAGATGTTACCTTTTCATACAATGAGAATGAAATTATATTAGAAAACTTCAAATTAAAAGTTGAAAAAGGAATGAGTGTTGCCTTAGTTGGTCATACAGGAAGTGGTAAAACCACCATTGTTAACTTACTCTCAAGATTCTATGAACCCACTTCAGGTGAAATATTAATTGATGGTAAAGACTATCGAACGCGATCTATTCACTGGTTACATAAACGCTTAGGCTATGTTTTACAGACACCACACTTATTTACTACAAACATTATGGAAAACATTCGTTATGGTAGATTAGAGGCTACAGATGAAGAAGTCATCAAAGCCGCTAAAGCGATTGGTGCTGATAAATTCATCTCTAAAATGCCAAATGGTTATTATTCAGATATTGGTGAAGGGGGTAACAAGTTATCAATTGGAGAAAAACAATTAATTAGTTTCGCCAGAGCTATCTTAGCAGATCCCAAGATATTAATTTTAGATGAAGCCACTTCATCGATTGACAGTGAAGCTGAGCAAGTCATCCAAGAAGCAACCCATACTTTGTTAAAAGGAAGAACTTCATTTATAGTTGCGCACAGGTTATCAACCATTGTTGATAGTGACTTAATTATTTTACTTTCAGAAGGTAAGATTGTTGAAATGGGTAAACATAAAGAATTACTTAAACTTAAAGGTGGTTATTACGAACTTTACCGCAATCAATTCTTAGAAGAACGGTCAAAGGTTATGTCGGAATTTTAATATAGAATAGGATAAAACCCGAGCAGTTAGACAACTCGGGTTTTTTTATAATGTATAATTAACATTGAAACATATCATCTGATTAGATAGATGTATCATAATATCTAAATAAGTAATCATCAAATTAGAAAAATTAGATTTCTATGCTGTATATATTGATTGGGTGATACGATGAAAAAAACCAATATTTTACTAATACTTTTGATTAGTACTCTGCTTCCAATGAAAACAATTAGCGCAGCAGATTCAATCTTTATTTGGGATACAGACACCATAATTATTCCTTATGGTGAAAGTTTAGATGACGCACTGGAAACTTTTAAAGCGAGCGTAAATTTAAAAGAAGGTTATACTGATCCGGATTTTACTGTATTTGATATTAACTATAACTATTGTATGAAAAGTGTTATTTCAACGAACAATATTACAACCTATAAACTATACCATAAGGCAATCTCTCCTAAGTATCAAAAAGAAGAAATAAAACTTATTTATATTAAGATCGTTGATATTAATAAACCGGTCGTTAAAAATTCTAAGCCCTATACATTTGTTTTAGGTGAAAAAAAACCAGACTATTTAACCAGTTTATCCTATGAAGATGACGTCAATAAGACAGAAGAGATAAAAGTAACCGTCAATGATTCAAATGTGAATTATTCGAAAGTTGGCGTATACACGGTTATATTTACCTTAGCTGATTTATCAGGGAATGAGTTTATTCATCAAGAAGCGGTTAACATTATTGATTTGATTCCACCAACGATTAAATTTACTGACTTAAATACATTTACGATTGGCTATACTTTTAAGGTTGAAAATTATGTTACTACTAGTGATAACCATGACGCTGTAATAGATATAAAATATGAAATCGTTGAGGGTTCTTTAGAAGAAGAGGGGGCGGTTACCTTACTCGTCACAGCAACCGATTCAAGTGGTAATGAAGTAAGTGCTTCAAAGATCATCTATGTCGAAATGATTGATACTGAACCCCCTCATATTATCTACTGTGCACCATTTCAAATCTTAGTTGGTTCAACTAAACCAAACTACGCCAAAAGTCTAATCGTTGAAGATAACCTCTCAGAAACAAAAAACATTTTAATCGTTGTCGATGAATCAGGCATTGATTATTCAAAAATAGGCTCATATGTCGTTAATTTTCAATTAATTGATGAGGTTGGAAACACCAGTTTTTATCAACAAACGGTTGAAATCTTTGACAATCTTGGACCAACTTTAATTTTTAAAGGGAATAACAGTCATCCGGTAGGGTTTATCTTTGATATTTTGGATTTTTATGAAATCACCGATAATTATGATAACCATGTTGAATATAGTTATTCCTTATCAAGTGAAATAGATAAAATAGGGGTAGTAAATATTAGTCTAATCGCGACCGATTCAAGTGGTAATATTTCAACAGCGATCCATCAGATTACCGTTAAGGATCTTGAAAGCCCATCTTTATCTTTATCACAAAAAAGTATCATTATCGAAGTTAGCAGTGCGCCAATTGATTATTTAAGTTATGTTAAAGTCAGTGACAACTATGATTTTTTAACGCTTGAGGATATCGAAGTCATTCCAAATATTGATTATTATACAATTGGCGCTTACGAAGTTATCTATAACGTTCATGATAGTTCATTAAACGAAGTCTCAGTTACAATGTTAATTTATGTTCAAGATAAAACCGCTCCATCAATTAGTGCCAGTACTATTTACGGTAAAAAAGAGGAAACAATTGATTTGATGGAAGGGATTATTATCAATGACAACTATACACCAATTGAAGCGCTTGTTGTAAGTGTATTTGAGACTAACTATATTACAGGCGTTTCGGGAACGTTCTATGTGACCTATGAAGTGGTTGACACGTCGGGAAATTATCAATATTTCACTAGGACAATCATTATCGAAGGGATTAACTCAAGTCAAATCAGTTATTACTTAATAGGCGGTGTTTTAGTAGTTACTGGGTGTGTTTTAAGTGTTCTCTATTTTATGAAAAAAAGGAAAAACAAGATTGAAATATGATATACTTAAATAGAGGTATAACAAAGTGATTGGAGCGTTTGGATTCTTAAGTGAATATAATCTATTAGAGAGTGTATTTCGATTAGAGGACATTATCGGGTATGCATCTAATGAAAAATATCCGTTTATTGCCTTAGCGGATTCAAACAATTTATATGGTTCCTATAAATTATTTAAGCATGCCAAAACACCTTATATTATTGGGATGAAGTTGGATATTGTTCACCTTGAACAAAATACCTCAATCTTAGTTTATGCTTTAAATGATAAAGGTTTTAAGCACTTAATCATCTTATCCTCACTGGTTCAATTAAATGAGAATAAGCGTCTTCAATTTAAGGATATCTTACCCTATAAAGAAGGCCTTTATTTCATTAGTAGTGGTCATGAATCAGATATTGATATCAATATTCAAAAAGGTTTATTGGATGAGGCAAAAACTAGACTTTCTGATTATAAAAATAATTTACCTAACTTTTCAGTTGGTTTAGCGCTTCAAACGATGAATCAAGAAATTCAGATCGCACCTCATTTAAAAGTGATTGCGAAAGAAGAAAATGTTTTATTATTACCCCTAAATTATATGAGTTATTTGAAAGAAGATTGGTACGCCTATGATGTTTTCATTCAAATTCAAAATATTGGCAAAAAAAGATTGGATGAAATGGATTTATCGTTCTTAACTTTAGTTCAAATCGAAGAACGTTTTTCCGATTATAAAGAAGTGTTTAGTAACCTTGAGGCGGTTTTTAAAAAGTTTGAGTTTAATTATCAAAAACCTCAGTTTCATTTGGTATCGCCAATTAAATCAAAAGATCACCAAAAAGCGCTTCATGAGCTAGCTTATGCAGGCCTTAATCAAATTATTGACAAAGAAAAAATAATGAATTCTAAACCCTATTTTGATCGATTAAGCAACGAATTAAATGTCATTGATTCAATGGGGTATAATGACTATTTTTTAATCGTTTGGGATTTTGTTAAATTCGCCAAAGAAAAAGGTATTTTAGTGGGGCCTGGGCGAGGTTCAGCGGCAGGAAGTTTAACAAGTTACGCGCTTCAAATTACCAATGTTGATCCTTTAAAATACGGCTTGTTATTTGAAAGGTTTTTAAATAAAGACAGAAGAAACATGCCAGACATTGACTTAGATTTTCCTGATGATAGAAGAGATGAAGTTATTCAGTATGTTAAAGATAAGTATGGTTCTAATCATGTTTTATCGATTAATACCTTTTCTAAGTTTGCCTCAAAAAGTTCTATTCGGGATATTGCTAGAATTAAAGGTTATACACCAAGTGATACCAATCAAATAGTTAAAAGAATTACTGCTTCACCCGATCAACTAGATGGTAAATTAAATGAAATCTTGACATTATCAAATCGCTTTGAAGGTCTACCTAGACAAACAGGCACCCACGCTGCCGGCATCATTATGGCAAAAGAGGATTTAAGATACTATATTCCGCTTCAACAAGGCCCAATGATTTATCAATCTCAATATGAACATGAAGACTTAGATGACATGGGCATTTTAAAGATAGACTTTTTAGGGATTAGAAACTTAAACATGATCAATAGAATGTTAGAGTTAATTGAAAAACATCAAGGCATTAAACTTGATTTAGACACCATTGATTATGAAGATGCCAAGACTTATGCCCTTTTGAGTAGTGGTGATTCAGCCGGAATATTCCAACTAGAATCTCAGGGAATGCGTAGTGTCTTAAGGAAATTAAAACCGACGCACTTTAATGACATTGTCGCCCTATTGGCTTTATATAGACCTGGTCCGATGCAAAACATTGATACCTATATTGAAAGAAGAAATGGGGCTAAGTTTAACTATATTGATCCCTTATTAGAACCCATATTAAAAGACACCTATGGAATCATCATTTACCAAGAACAAATCATGATGATTGCCCAAAGGTTTGCGGGGTATTCCTTAAATGAAGCAGATTTACTAAGAGTAGGGGTTTCTAAGAAAGATAAAGATATTTTAGAACGTGAAAAAGAACGTTTTATTACGAGAAGTGTCGAAAACGGGAAGACCAAAGAACTAGCGATTACCATTTATGATTACATCTTGAAGTTTGCTGATTATGGGTTTAATAAATCCCATTCGGTTGCGTATGGTATTGTTGCTTACCAAATGGCTTATTTAAAAGCGAATTATTATCCCATCTTTATGAGTGTATTAATGAGTAAGTCAGCTTCCTCAGATTTGAATACTTTTGAATATATCAAACAACTTAATAATAAAGGGGTTGTCGTATTACCACCCGATATCAATCTTTCTACCAATGAATATGAAATTAAAGATTCAAGTTTAGTTTACCCATTAACTGGGATAAAGAGTATTGGTCAAGTTGTTGCTGGAAAAATCATTGATGAACGTGAAATTAACGGTTCCTATCAATCCTATTCTGATTTAAAAGAAAGACTAAAGGGTATCTTAACCCCAAGAGTCTTAGAAGGATTAATTTTCAGTGGGGCTTTAGATTCGTTTGGATTAACAAAACGAACCTTGTTTGATGAACAAAATAGTTCAGTTCAAATTTACCAAACGGTTGTGTTTGATATAAAAGAGACAAACATTAAAGAATATCCCTTAGATCAACTGATTGAAAAAGAAAAAGAAGCGTTAGGATTTAATTTATCTTACGCACCGGTTTTACCACACGAAGATTTGATTGAAAAACGTAAGTTAACGCCTTTATCTAAGTTAACTTTCAAGGTAAAACAAGTAAAAACATTAGGCTTGTTGAAACAAATCAGAGAAATTACAACCAAAAAAGGTGACCCCATGGCATTTGTCGATATCACCGATTATCTAACGGTGATTAATGCGACCATTTTTCCCGAAGTATTTAACAAGATTAAATCAAAATTAGAACCAAACACTGTTTATATTTTTACTTTAGAAGCACAAAATTACCAAGGTGGTAAATGGATTTTGGCAGATCTAGAAGTTATTAATGAATAGACGAAAAAAAGCCTCGCGTTTGCGAGGCTTTATAATTATTATAGAGGAACATCTCTAATGATGATTATCCTTTATTTTTTATTGACAAGTACTTTTTTAAGGTTCGCAAATCTTGGAAGACCATCAACAAGTGGTGCTTTATTATCACCTTGGATTAGTGGTAGTGCATAGTCAACAAAATCATTTGTCATTCCTTGACCATGTGGCTTAATCCATTCTAGAGGGACTTTCTTTTCTGTGTTTGCGGCAACATCAAGTGGCACTAAGATATATTCCATTTTATAAGGCTTATTAGAAATTCTCTTAAACCCAATCATATGATCAGTTGTGCCGTTGACAGCGGCTTTAACAGCTTCAACACCGGCTTGATAAGCTTCTGTTACATCCACATTACTTGCCAAGTGAGCCGCACAACGTTGAAGTAATGAGAATTCAATTCCTCTAACTTTAACATTAAAGCGATTTTGAATTTCTGAAGCTAAAACTTCAGCCGTACCACCTAATTGGGCATGACCAAATGAGTCAGTGGTTAAGTTCGTGAATTTTTCTGGGACATAAAGACCATCTTTATCTTTAATTCCTTCTGAAACGACGATGATTGCTTTACTTTTTTGTTTTAGAATTTTTTCAACATCACTAAAAAATTCATCATAATCAAAGGTTAATTCAGGCAAATAGATTAAATCTGGACCTTGACCTTTTTCGATAGCGAGTTGAGCTGCTGCGGTTAACCAACCAGCATTTCTACCCATTACTTCAACCACTGTAACCATTGGTGTATCATAAACCGTTGCATCATGGTATAGTTCCATCAAAGTCGTGGCAACATATTTTGCGGCACTACCATAACCGGGACAGTGATCTGTTCCAAATAAATCATTATCAATGGTTTTTGGAACACCCATTACGCGACATTCGTAGTCGTGATCTTTAAAGAACTTAGAAACTTTATTGGCGGTATCCATGGAGTCATTACCACCATTGTAGAAGAAGTAACGAATGTTATATTTCTTAAATACTTCTAATAGTCTTTCATAATCACTTGGATCTTCTTCTAATTTTTTAAGTTTGTAACGAACAGACCCAATCATACTTGATGGGGTATTTTTTAATAGTTCTAGTTCCTCTAAATCTTCTTTAGAGATATCAAAGAACTCTTCATTTAAAATGCCTTTAATCCCATGTTTAGCACCATAAACTGCGGTTATATTTTCTTGTTTAAGGGCTTCAAGGAAAACGCCAGCTGCACTAGAGTTAATAACGCTAGTTGGTCCACCGGATTGACCCAATATTGCAGCACCAATTAATTTTTTCATATTATATGCTCCTTTACTATGAACTTCTTTACCATATTACCACATTTAGAACCTTTTTTGAAATGAAAACGTGTTATATTATTTGAAAATTTACTCGTTTTTAATGAAACAGTAAAAAAGACCACCTAAATATGAAAATATCGCCACTAAACTTACTATCTCATCACAATTTATGTTATAATCTTTAGTAGTTTGAGGTGATATTATGAGAATTGCGATATTAACATCCGGTGGAGACGCTCCAGGTATGAACGCTGCGATTAGAGCGGTGGTAAGAACATGTATCTTTTATGGCGATGAACCTTATGCCATTATGGATGGTTATAAAGGGTTAGTAACCGGAGATTTTCAAAAGATGGAACGCAAAAGTGTATCAGAAATTCTATCTAGAGGCGGGACTATATTAGGAACTTCTAGAATGAAATCTTTTGTTGAAAAAGATGTTAGAGAAATTGCGATAGAAAACTTACATAAACATAAAATAGACTGTTTGATTGTTATTGGAGGAGACGGAACCTTTAAAGGCGCTGATGAACTTAATAAGATGGGTTTCCCAACCATTGGAATTCCCGCTTCGATTGACAATGATGTCAATGGAACAGACTATACGATCGGTTTTCAAACGGCCTTAAAAACCATTGTTGATGATATTGATAAACTTCGTGACACTTCATCGTCTCACCAAAGAAGTAGTATTATTGAAACCATGGGAAGAAAACGAGGCGACTTAGCTTTATATGCTGGTCTTTCAAGTGGGGCTGAATTCATTATTACGCCTGAAAACCCAATGGATAAGAATCAAATGATTGAAGCCTTGAAGAAACATAAAAAAGAAGGCCGTAGAAACGCAATTATTGTCATAACAGAAAACATTTTAAACGTTTATGAATTGGCTCAAGAAATCACTGAAAAAAGTGGTTTTGCGTGTAGAGCGACTGTCTTAGGCTATGTTCAAAGAGGGGGGTCACCGGTTCCTCAAGATCGTATTTTAGCTGCTAGAATGGGCGCTTACGCGGTTGAATGTGCAAAAAAAGGTTTAAGAGGGGTAGCCATTGGGGTTAACCATGAAAACATTATTCATTACGCTTTTAGTGAATCCTTTAAAGAGCCAAATCCAGATTCGTTAAAACCTTTGTTTGATTTAGTTCCCAAATTATCTTAAAACTAAACTCTTATCCTTAATATGGTAAGAGTTTTTTAATTATGTGAAAAAAAGACCATTTTGTTACCGATTGGTAAAATGGTCTTTTTTGTGTAAGTCTCAACAGACTTTAGTAGGTTCGATAAATCTTATTTGAACGTGTGTAATTAAATCTATAATTATTATAACATAAGAATTTAAAATATGCTATAATTTAATTAATAAGTTACATAAAATTTTGAAGGGAAATGTAAAGATGGCAAAAGTAAAGGATACCTACCAAATAGGGCTTGATTTGGGCGTAGCTTCTATTGGATGGTCTGTTGTTGATGATAACAACAAATTGATTCGTAAACGTGGTCAAAATTTGTGGGGAGTTAGACTGTTTGATGAAGCAAATACTGCAGCCGAAAGGCGTGGGTTTAGGAGACAAAGAAGAACTATCAGTAAACGTATTTGGAGATTAAGCTTATTAAAAAACGAACTGAAATCTTTTGTCATAAAAGAAGATCCTGTTTTTTTTGATAGATTTTCAAAAAGTCAAATAAAACCGGAAAAGTATATGCTATTTGATGGAAAATATAATGATGCTACATACATGAGGGAGTTTCCAACTATATTTCATTTGAGAGTAGCTTTACAAAGTGAAAAAAAGTGTCGTGAATATATTAAAAGAGGTATTTATTATAGACTGTTATTTTTAGCATGTCATGACATCTTAAAAACTAGAGGTAATTTCTTATCATCCAGTTCATTAGGAGGTTCAACAGGTAATTCCAAGGATTCGATTAATCAATTAATTAATAATCTTGTAACTGTAATACATGAAATTGATGAAAATTCTGAATTGGATTATAATTTTATTAGAAAAGCTTTAGCAGATCATCTAAGTTCAAAAGAAAAAATTAACGCAAGAAAATCTGACAAAAACACTACATTTTTAAAAGCAGTTTTAGGGTATAAATTTGATTTAAATAATATTGTTTATTTTAGCGATGAAAAATTAAATTTTGATTTTAATATAGAAACCTGGGATGAACAACTTACAAATGATGAATCAATTGATGGTATACTCCTTGAACTATTTGAGATATATAAGAATATAAAATTAAATGTTTTAATTGGTGAACATAAATCTTTATCATATGCTAAAGTTACCATTTATGAGAAACATAAAAAAGATTTATTTACATTGAAAAAAGATATTAAAAAGGTTGATAATAACTTAAATAGCAATCATTATGATGATTTATTTTTGACAGATGGTAAAAAAGTTTCTTATACTAGTTATGTAGGTAAACTATTAATAGATAAGCAAAAGATAAAAATTAAAAAAGAAACTTCAAGAGAAGATTTAGTTAAAAAACTTGTGGCAATAAGAAAAGAATATCAAGATAAAACGAATGATCTTAAGCTTTTATCCTATATTGAAGAAGAAGATTTCTTAATTATTCCAACTAATAAAGATAATCGACTCATTCCATATCAACTGCATTTTAATGAGTTGGAAGTTATATTAAATCAGTTTATAAACATAGCTAATTCCAAAGAAGCTATAGAACATGCAAAAAATATTAAGATACTTTTAAAGTTTAAAGTCCCATATTATGCTGGACCACTATCAAATCACGCAAGTGATGAAATGAGTAATTATTGGTTAATCAAGAAAGAAAATCATAAGAATTCGAAAATAACACCTTTTAATTTTGATGAAGTTGTAAACAAACGTGAAACAAACAAAGCATTCATTGGAAAAATGCTGAGAAAATGTACATATCTAACAAACGAAATATGTATTCAACAAGAAACTACTTTATATCAAACCTATATTTTTTATAATACTATTAATAAAGTGAAAGTAAATGATATAAATTTAACTAAGGAACAAAAACAAATATTATTTAATAATTCTAAATCAGGAAAAACGCTGACTAAATCAAGGATTATAAGTATGCTAGGGTTACCTAAAAACTCAGATTTAACAGGTTTTTCTAAAACAGATGAAGATAAACCACTTCAGATATCGTTAAGTGCTATTAAAAAATTCGAAAAAATATTTCCAGAATATAAAAATAACCCATTCTATATGAGCTTTTATGATGATGTTGTGAATAGCATTTCGCTGATTGATAGTGATGAACTAGATGTTCGTAGAGAACAAATTCAAGATATAATTGATAGTTACAAAACAATAATAATCTCCAATCAACAAGTTAATGAGCTCGCAAGTGTGAAATCGTCAAAATGGGGTAATCTATCTTCTAAATTCTTAAATGAAGTACTGTTTGATGATGGAGAAGGAGAACTAAGAACCATGTTAGAGACTTTAAAAGATTCTAACTTAAATATGATGGAAATACTCTATAAAGGTGACAATCAATTAACTTTAGATAGACTAAACAACAATGACTTTAATTTATCTGATTCTAATGGTCTTCATGAGTATCTGAAAACTAGATATATTTCACCTCAAGCAAAACGAACCATTACTCAAGCTAATTTAATTATAGATGAAATTATCAAAATTATGAATGGTGTAAAACCTACAAAAATATCAATAGAATTTACTAGAGAGAAAGAAATATATAAAAAAGAAACACAGTCAAGGTTTAAACAATTAAGTGAGATTTATAAAAACTTAGAATCTGAAAATATCCAAGTAATTAACGAACTAGGTAACTTACAAAAAAATAAAGAAGAAGACAAACTAAAATCTAAAAAAATTTACTTATATTTTATGCAATTAGGAAAAGATTTATATAGTGGTAAATCTATTGATTTTGATTTACTGATGAGTAATTCGAAATTTTATGATATTGATCATATATTTCCTCAATCAAGAATAAAAGACGATAGTTTAGACAATTTAGTCTTAACAAGTAGTGTAATCAATGGTGAAAAGAATAACATTTATCCACTTCCAAAAGAAGTACAAGACAACAATAAAGATTTATGGGCTTATTTGGTCAATAAAAAATTAATATCACAAAAGAAATATGAAAGATTAACAAGAATAACGCCATTATCTGATTATGAATTAGAGGATTTTGTAAACAGACAAAAAACTACTTTGGATTGGATTAATCTAGAAATAGCTAATATTTTTAATATTAAGTATAACGAAACTAATGATAAAAACTTTATTATATATTCTAAATCTAGACATGTTTCAGCTTTTAGAAATACATTTAATCTTTTGAAGTTTAGAGAGTTAAATGATTTTCATCATGCGCATGATGCTTATTTGAATATCGTACTAGGTAAAGCTATTCAAAAGAATCTTTATATAAATTCTGATGGAAAATTTAGAACATACAACTATGAACGAATACTTGAAAACACCCTAGAAGATCAGATTAAATACATTCAAGATATTTTTAAACATAATGATATTTTAGTAACAAAGAAAACCAAAATTAATAGTCAAGGCGCATTCTGGGATCAAAATATAGTATCAGCTAAAGAACCAGGAAAAAATGATGGTTATGCACCAATTAAAAATTTTTTAGAGGTAGATAAATATGGTGGTTATAATGGTGTGAAAACTGCTTTTTTTACCATATTAGATATTAATGGAAAAAAGGTTATAGAAGCAATTCCAACTGTAGACTGTAGTAATTTTTACGACGAGGAGATGTTTAATAATCAAAAATTTGAGCATTATATTGCATCAAATTACTCGAATGCAACCATCATTATACCCATTATTCCGATAGGGCAAAAAGTTCTCCTTGAAGGTGTTCCGCTTAGAATAGCCGGGAAGTCTAAAAATAGTATTATTTATCATAACTCTAGCCAGTTAGTTTTAGACAAGAATACTCAAGAATATCTTAGACAACTATTTTCAATACAAAGAAGATTCAAAGGTAAAAAAATCGAAGAAAATATATGGCTTTCTGCTGGTTTAACTAAAGAAATGAATATTAATGCGTTTGAAATAATATTAATGAAGGTAAATAGGTTAGCGGAAACTCACAAACTATATTCCAAACATACAATCGATAAAATTAATGGAAGTGGTGACACACTAGATGAGTTTAAGGGCTATAGTTTCATTGATCAAATTGAAACGTTAATTATGATTATTACTAAATTATTAAAGCCAAACTCATCGAATCAAGGGCGTCTTTTTGGTACAACTTATGGTGATATGCCTAGAAACAAGATCTTAACAAGTAAAGGTATTTCAGTTGTTAAAGAATCAGTTACAGGATTCTATACCAAGATTATAAACATTGATGTTTAGAACAGTTCTTATAAGAAAATCTTCTAAACTTCAATATCTTCAAGGATATTTAGTTATCTTTGATGGAGAAGAAGAAAAGAAAGTTTTCTTGACAGATATATCGATTTTATTAATAGAATCTACTAGCACATTGATAACAGTCCCCTTAATGATTCAGTTAATCAAGAATAATATAGCGGTTCTACTTTGTGATGAAAAACATAATCCTATAGGGACACTATTAGGAATTAATAATCACTATAATTTATCTGGAAATATTTACAAACAATTGAGTTGGAAGGAAAAAGTATGCGAAGATTTATGGATAGAAATAGTAAAACATAAAATTCTCAATCAAATAAAGGTATTAACCACTTTTAATAAAAACAACCGTGAATTATTGGACCAGTATATTAAAGAAATAGAACCAAATGATAAAACAAATCGTGAAGGCTTAGCAGCTAAAGTTTATTTCTTTTCACTATTTGGTCAAGGATTTAATAGAAACGAAGAGACTGTAATTAATGGATTACTTAATTATGGTTATTCGATTTTACTTAGTTGTTTTAATAGAGAAATTGCTTCATCTGGTTACTTGACTCAGTTGGGTATTTTTCATAAAGGCAAAACAAATCCGTTTAATTTATCTTCGGATTTTATGGAACCATTTAGGCCATTTGTCGATGTAATGGCATATCTTAATATAAATAATAAAGATCCGATTAAATCAATAAGAAAGTTGGCTACTAAGAAAGTAGTATTTAACAATGAAGAAAGATATATTGATGATGCGATAGGTGTCTACGTTAAAATCTTACTTCGTTACTTGAACGAAGAATCTATAGAATTTCCTGTTATTGATTTTATGAATATGGAGCATTATAAAGATGTGGAGATCAATGAGATTAATAGTGATGTTTGATTTACCTTCAGTTTCAAACAAAGAAATAAAGATGGCTAACAAGTGGAGAAAATTTTTAATTCAATCTGGTTTTATTATGATGACTGAATCTGTTTATTCTAGATTGGTCATGAATAAATCGATTTCTTCATCTGTGAAAAAACTTATTAAAGAAAATTTGCCACCTAAAGGTGATGTTCAACTTTTAGAGATCACAGAAAGGCAATTTTCTTCAATTGACTATTATCTAGGTAAAAGTAAAAATAAAGTTATTGATTCAAACTTGAGGTATGTAGAATTATGATTATTTCTAATGAAAAATTTAATAAACCAATTTTAATTAACAGTAATCAACCCACTTTAATAGTCATCAAGGATTTAAATGAATTTTATCAATATCAAAAAGAGTTGGTTTCTCAAGTAAATGGAGAAGAAGGCAATTTTCTGATTTTTGACGGTGAAAAACCATTGAAAATTGAATCACAAGTTGAAGTTATTCACAATCTGTTGATGTTAAGCTTAAACAGTAGAAAAGCTATTAATTTTTTATATAAACAAATTAATTTAGAATTAGGAAAATCTGATTCCTTAGTTAGGTATGAAGAACTTAAGAATATGATTGCCGAGTTTTTACAAACATTAAAATCAGAAACACTACTTGATTTTTCATATGATAAAGAAGTTGAATTAACTGATATCTTAAAAATATTTGATGTCAAATTTTCAGAACATGAAGATACACCCATACAATTATTAATTAGATATCTTCATCTTGTATTAACACTGACTAAAACGAAGGTATTTTTTGTTTCTTTTGCATTATACTTATTTGGCCAAGAAGAAATAAAAGAGCTTATTCAATTTTCTGTTCAGCATGATATATACTTAGTCTTTATGGAAAAAGAAGTTCCCAAACACAACTATGAATTAAGTATTTATAGTATAGTTGATTCTTATGTTTTATAAGGATATTTTTATATAGAAAGAAGTAATATAGAGTAAATTATACCCAAAATCTCTAGATTTGAGGTTTGAGAGTTGTGTAATTTAAATCTAGGCTTTAACTTTAATAACTGCTTAAAGGTTTTCTTGTAGGTTTGAGAGTTGTGTAATTTAAATCTAGGCTTTAACATTGATGAAGAAGACGAAGCCAAATCGCTTGTTTGAGAGTTGTGTAATTTAAATCTAGGCTTTAACCTTTAACGTTGGCTTCGGCTATTGTTGATGGTTTGAGAGTTGTGTAATTTAAATCTAGGCTTTAACATGCAAAACATGAAGTAGTTAAAGAGTTAAGTTTGAGAGTTGTGTAATTTAAATCTAGGCTTTAACAAGTGGCTACGACCGAACAATTACAACCTAGTTTGAGAGTTGTGTAATTTAAATCTAGGCTTTAACTTTAGACGAAAACGCCTACAAGTTTGACAAGTTTGAGAGTTGTGTAATTTAAATCTAGGCTTTAACAAAGAAACACAAAGGTATTACACCCAATCGGTTTGAGAGTTGTGTAATTTAAATCTAGGCTTTAACTATGAGAAAACAAGATCAATCGGTTTATGCGTTTGAGAGTTGTGTAATTTAAATCTAGGCTTTAACAGGTTGATACTGCAAGTGTTATACCTTTAGGTTTGAGAGTTGTGTAATTTAAATCTAGGCTTTAACTCTGCATAAGAAGGATAACTAACTCCACTAGTTTGAGAGTTGTGTAATTTAAATCTAGGCTTTAACAATAAAACGGTTGATCACCACCATATAATCGTTTGAGAGTTGTGTAATTTAAATCTAGGCTTTAACCGAGCATTGCGAGATATGTATAACGATTTAGTTTGAGAGTTGTGTAATTTAAATCTAGGCTTTAACTATAGCCGGAGCAAACACCAACATTATTATGTTTGAGAGTTGTGTAATTTAAATCTAGGCTTTAACTATCAAATAGAAATTATTAAGTTAAAACAAGTTTGAGAGTTGTGTAATTTAAATCTAGGCTTTAACTCTAGTTAAGTTATCTATATGCCATTCTTTGTTTGAGAGTTGTGTAATTTAAATCTAGGCTTTAACATAAGGTATAGGATGATGAGTCAACAAGGCGTTTGAGAGTTGTGTAATTTAAATCTAGGCTTTAACTATGATAATTACAGGTATACCAGGAGCTGGGTTTGAGAGTTGTGTAATTTAAATCTAGGCTTTAACCGAGCATTGCGAGATATGTATAACGATTTAGTTTGAGAGTTGTGTAATTTAAATCTAGGCTTTAACTGCCATCACCTGATGCTTTCCATTGACCGGGTTTGAGAGTTGTGTAATTTAAATCTAGGCTTTAACATCCAGGATGGTATGTTGTTGTAGGTTACAGTTTGAGAGTTGTGTAATTTAAATCTAGGCTTTAACAACTGTCTGGGAACGTGATGGGCGTAGATGGTTTGAGAGTTGTGTAATTTAAATCTAGGCTTTAACTTTATCAACTTGATATCTCATCGAGTGGGTGTTTGAGAGTTGTGTAATTTAAATCTAGGCTTTAACTCATTTATAATGAGAAAACAAAACCATTAGGTTTGAGAGTTGTGTAATTTAAATCTAGGCTTTAACGAAAAATATTTAACTTAATTGCTTCACTCAGTTTGAGAGTTGTGTAATTTAAATCTAGGCTTTAACTTGGTTTTTCATCTGCCCACGTTATAAATGGTTTGAGAGTTGTGTAATTTAAATCTAGGCTTTAACTAAGGATAACTTTTTGGGGAATGTCGTACTGTTTGAGAGTTGTGTAATTTAAATCTAGGCTTTAACTAATCTTTCACGTAGTATA